>ERZ1674171.33-NODE-34-length-28783-cov-6.546366_pt1 | contig 28783 bp, 35 predicted proteins | sample MGYA00581291_ERZ1674171 | MGnify/ENA primary metagenome ERZ1674171 (study PRJEB41354, sample SAMEA4873344) | human saliva metagenome | biome: human-associated habitat [ENVO:00009003]; feature: mouth environment [ENVO:08000002]; material: saliva material... | reverse complement strand
AAAGCGTGTATACGTGAATAGCGTATCGAGGGTTCGAATCCCTTCCTCTCTGCCATAGATACTTTTAAAAGTTTTACTAACTTTTCAAAAACAGAAAAGCCCCTTAAATATTAAGAATTTAAGGGGCTTTTGTTTGTTTAAGCGTGTCAAACGCTTTTAAAAAGGTTTAAATCTTTTTTGTTTTTTTGTGGTATTTTATTTGGTATCGACCAAAAACGGATTTAAAAATGCCAAAAATCGTGACCCCATTGACGCTGGCACAAGTCAAAGCTGCGCGCGCAAAAGACAAAATGTACAAGCTGCCTGACGGCGGCGGCCTCGCTCTTTGGGTGCTTCCATCAGGCAAGAAGTCATGGCGGCTTCAATATCGCCGCCCGACCGATGGCAAGGCAGACACGCTGACGCTGGGACTTTTCCCAAAATTCGGCCTTGCAGACGCCAGGCAATGGCGAGAGGAAATATTAAAAAAAATTGGCGAAGGGAAAGACCCCAAAATCATATCTGATGATGTTGCCGCAAAATATCGCTTTGAAAATTGCTTGGCAGTTTGGTATGACCGCTGGGCTAGATCGGGCGGCAAAGATGGCAGCGGAAAAGCGCCGCGTTATGCAAAAGCCGTATTATCTGCGATCGAACTGAACGCGATACCAGTTTTTAAAGGCCGCGACATCCGAACAATCGAGACGGCCGAGATTGTCGAAATGCTCCGAAAAATGGAAGCGCGCGGCGTGTTGGAATATCTGCGCCGCGTCAAGGGGAATTTGAATTTAATGTTTGACTACTACGTCGCCGACGGGACGCTGAAAAGCAACCCCGTGACTGTTATCGGAAAGCAGGTTTTTGACAAACCCAAAGAACGACACTTTAAGTCTTTGAAATATGACGAGCTGCCGGTATTAATCGAAAAGTTAGAAACCGCCGACGGTATCGGCGACCGTGCGCGCCTGCTGATTTATTGGCAACTCTTAAGCATGACGAGGCCGTCTGAAGCCGCTGGGACGCTACTCAAAGAAATTGACCTTGAGCAGAAAATATGGGAAATCCCACTTGAGCGAATGAAGACGCGGCCGCACATTGTGCCGTTATCGTCGGCACTGCTGCAAATTTATAACGAGGCTATCAAACTCAACGTCAACGGAATTTATTTATTTGAAGGAAGCGGCTTTACAAAATCGCTAGACCGTGAAACCGTCCGACTGAAACTGCGGCGGAAAATGAAACTAGACACGACCGCCCACGGCCTCCGAAGCCTTGCCCGAACATATCTCCGAGAAAAACACAAAATCCGCCGCGATGTCGGCGAATTATTACTTTCTCATGGCATCGCAGACAAAACCGAGCGAGCCTATGACCGCTCCGAACTGCTCGAAGAACGCCGCGAAGCGTTGGAATTATTCGGACGTGATGTGATGGCATTGCGCGAAAAATACCGCCGCCGAAAAGATGGCGAATAATTTAGAAAGAAAACGCGGAATTTTGCATAAAAACGCATAAAAAACGCGTAATAAAAAATATGTCAAAGGCCGTCTGAATATAAGACTTTGAGCATTTCGCACGACTGCATAAAAATGCAGAGGATTTTTTTAATGCGGAGGCGCGGAGGGCAGTGCGCGGCGAGCCACTCCGGCGGCGGTCAAAATTTCCGAAAATAAAAAAGCTGAATCCTAGAAAATTGATTCAGCTTTTATTTTGAGTTTGATTTTATTTCGGCGTTGGCTCTTCGACTTGATAGCTGTCGAAGTCAAAAACTTTAAGCCCGATTCGCTCATTAACGTCAATAAAACTTTGCTGCAACGGCTTGACTTCATTAGTTGCAAACACTTTTGCCACCGTCATCGCGTCACCAAGACCACCGGCAGACTTTGGAACAATCCCCATCAACGCAGGCGGTACGCGATGAATCGCCATCATATCTTCCGCGCTGACGGCTTTTATATTGAGAAACTCATCCTTAGCCGCGACCTCCGCGATGGGAATCAATTTAATGCCGTCAGGATTTCCGCCCGGCGCGCGCAGTACAACATTTTTAAAATTGCCGGCGCCTTTAGACTCTCGGAGCTGCGACTTGACTGCATCCCACCCCTTCTCGTCGATTTTCGTGTCAGTCGAATAGAGAATAAATCCAGCGTGGGAACCATTCTTATAATAGCGGACGCGGAATTTCGTCGCCGCCGAATTTAAATCAATCGAGTCCATCGCCGCCAAATAATATGGCACGCCATATATTTCCTGTTTCAAATTCGGCTGCATGATGTGGATCACGTCTTTGCCTTTAATTTCTTCGTAGTCCAACTGTAAAAAATTATTCCGCAAATAGACAAAGTCTTTTAAATTGGACGCGCGGCGCATGTACAAAGCCAAGCGGCTTTTCATTCCGACGACCTTGCCCAGCCGATTGCGCTGCATTTCAAGATAGCCATTGCCCAAAACCAAATAATTAAAAGCCAGCTTTTCAAATTCCGAGCGGCTCAAAAACTCCGTCGGTTTGAAAGTGACTTTAAGAATATTCAGCTTGGCAAGCAAGGCGGACGCATGGTGCAGCCCCTTGGTCAGCAGCCGCTCGACATCATACAAATTGACAGGCGGATCGTACCACGTCCCATTGTCAACGCAGCCGATAAAGTCGAAAAGACTGTACACATCTTGGTAGTCCTCAAACGAAAAGACATCACAGTCAAACTGACCCTCTTTCAAAATCTCATTACTCATAATAAAACCCTCTCATTAAAAAACATCAACCGAACCACGCGCCGACGCGCCGTCGAGCGGCTCTTGGTAGAACACCTGCAACGCCGCCCACGCGACATCCGCATGGCTCAACTCTTTCGTCCGACCGCTGACATAAGTCACATTGCGGCCGCTGCCGGTCACAGCCGTGCGAATACTCATAAAAGCTGCCGTGAAATCTTTCCAATCAAGCTCCCACTCGACGCGACGCTCACGCATGAGCGCGTGCATTTTGTTGATCATCAAATATTTCTCCTGCATGGAGTATTGAACGCCGATTACAGGCGGATAGAATCCCTGGACAATCTGAAAGACCGCCGCACCCAATCCAGTTTTATCGATGACAACCTTCTGCACGTTGTACCGCTCGAAAGCCTTTTTAATAAAGGCCGCCTGGCTCTGAAAATCATTGCCGTGCAGCATCTGACGCTCAACAATGCGGAACTTATCGCCAGCGAAACGAGGCGGCACGACAGCCACAAAAGCCGCCGCATCGCCTGAATCAGCCGGGTCATAGCCCAACCAAACAGGCAGATTCCCAACAGGGCGCGCTGCGAACGGTTTATAAAATTCCGCCCACTCGTCCCATGAATCGACCGCGCAGCGTTGCAATGCCGTGAAGTCAAAAACATTGTCGCCGTCCTCGACAAACTCACACATAAAGAGCTGACGAAATTCCGCCGGCGAGTTTTCAAGCAGAAGCTGTTGACGGTCAAACAAATTACAGCCGCGCCGCTCCGCATCATCGAGCGTCACAATTTGCCGCCATTGCCCATCTTCGCAGGCGCGGCCGTCAACCAGCGCGTCATGGCTGACATCGAGTTTGATATGCTCCGATTTTTCGCGCCCCTCATTGAATTGCTCCCCGGTCCAAAACGAATAAGCCGGATGAGACACCGCCGCCGGCGTGGAAAAATAAGTAATTCGATACTGACTTTGAGACGCCATCGGCTTCGCCAAGCGCGTCAACTCTTTGAAATCGGGAATCCAGAAATACTCGTCAACATACAAGTCGCCGTGTCGGCCTTGAGCCGTGCGCGAGTTAGTCCCCAAAAAATACAAGACCGAGCCATTGCCCAAACGAATATCAGCGCCTTTCAATTCGACGCCGACCATCTGGGCCATGTCGATTTGATATTGCTTGAATTGAAACGCCTGCGCCTTTGACGCAGACAAAAACACCTTATTTTTGCCCGTCGTCAGCGCATCAACAAACGCTTCGCGCGCAAAAAAGAACGTCGCCCCAATCTGACGACTTTTGAGCAGATTGCGGAAACGTACCTTTTTATTGAACCAGATCCGCTGATATTCAAACATCTGCTCCCTGAAGATTTCCTGCAAGCGAAAGACCTGCTCTGCCGTGAAACTATTCGGCGCAGGCTTCGTCGCCGAGCGCACATTCTCACGCTCCCGACGCTCACGCGGCGGCTTGTCGATAGTCGGCACATCCCAGGGCAGGCCGTCTGAAACCACAGGCGCGGCCGCCTGCTCGACCTCATTCAAATCAGGCTGACGCGCGTCGGCTTTCTTGCCGCCCGATACCAGCGCAAAAAGCTGCCGCATTTCCTTATAGTCGGCGTCCGATTTCTTCGGCTGCGCAATCAATACATGCAGCCGCATTTCTGCCGACGCAGCCACGCGCACCGCCGGGCTGCCGCCGTCCCAATTATCGCGGCTCTTCCAGGAATAGACCGCCGGCGCTTTTAATCCCAAATGCCGCGCAATCTCCGAAATCCGCCAGCCCTGCCAATAAAGCTCACGCGCCATCAAGCGCGGATCGACGTTTGGTTTGATTAACGATTCTTTTGTCATCTCTCAAAAAATAAAAAAGTCTGAAAACCAAACAATCAATGATTTTCAGACCGCCTTAAACCCAAACGCCTTTTAAAAAAATCCTCAAAAATCGCAAAGCATAGATAAACCGTCCAGCGCTTGCCAAACTATGCCCATCCACACGCGAGAGCATTCCCCATGACCTATAAAAAAACCGATTGGCGCGTCATCGGCGTTAGCGGCGAAACCGCAGACGGCCGCACCATTTTCGCCAAAGAGCTGCAAGAAATGGCCGACCAATACGACCCCGAAATCTACGGCGCGCGAATCAATCTTGAACACATGAACTTTCTGTTTCCTGATTTCGCAGGCGGCTATGGCGACGTGCTTGAGCTTAAAGCCGAGCCGTGGGCAAAAGACGAAACCAAAACCGCCCTGCTGGCCAAGCTGAATATTACCGAGAGCCTCCAAAAACTTTGGGACAGCGGCCAAAAAATCTACACAAGCATGGAGATTACGCCACGCTTTGCCGACACCAAAAAAGCCTACCTGACAGGCCTCGCCATTACCGACACCCCGGCAAGTCTTGGCACGACCGCAAACTACACCGCCGCCAAGACAAAAGCCGAAGAAAAAATCTTTACCGCCTACCGACAAACCGAAACGCAGGAAATCGCCATGACCAAGCCTCAAGACAACAACCAAGACAGCAACCAAGCCGCTACCACCGTCAAACCGCTGACCGAAGAACACGCAGAAAGCATTTTCAGCCGCCTCTTTGCCAAATACTTCGGCAAAAAAGAACCGGAGCAGACCGAAAGCCCGGCCATCAATCCGGAGCAACCAAGCGAGCCAAAAGAAGGCCAGCAATTCAAGCAAGAAGGCTGGGACGGTTTCAGCAAATCCGTACAACTGCTGGAAAAACTGGACGAAAAAATCGAAGCCCAGCAAACCGAATACAACGCCCTGCGCGCCGAGTTTGACAAATTCAAAGCCGAAATCGAAGCCGCGCCATATACCGGCCAACGCCAAGAACACAGCGGCAGCCAATCAGCCGACCGCATTGTTTGGTAAGTAAGCAACCCGAATCCACCACATCCCCCCAATACCACAGAAAGCGCATTATGAACCAAACTAAATTAAGTCTCGCCATCGCCGCGATGATTTCCGACGTTGCCGCCGCCCAAGGCATCAGCAAAGAGCAAGTCAGCAACGGCTACACCATCGCCCCGACCGCCGTGCAGACCATGTACGACGAAATCGCACAAAACACCGAGCTGCTGCAAAAAATCAATCTGCGCCCGAAAACTGAAAAAGTAGGCGAAGTCATCGGCCTCTCATCCGGCTTGATCGGCAGCAATACCGACACCACCGGCGCAGGCAAAGAACGCAAACCGAAGCCGATTCACAACTTGAGCGGCCGCAAGTACACGCTCGAGAAAACCAACTTCGACGCCGCCCTGCGATATGACGAAATCGACCAATGGGCGCACCTGACCGATTTCCCGAAACACATCAACAAAAAAATCGCCGAATCCATCGCCCTGTCTTTGGTCACCATCGGCATGAACGGCACCAGCCGCGCCGCAGATTCTGACGCCTCCGCCAACACAATGCTGCAAGACGTCGCCAAAGGCTGGCTGCAAAAAATGCGCGAAGAAAACAAATCACGCTGCATCGGCACAACCGGCACATCGACCGCCTCCGTCCCATACGGCCCCGGTGCAACCGATTACAAAAACCTCGACGCCGTTGTAACAGACGCGCTCAACGTCATGATGGACGAACGCTTCGCCGACCGCTCCGACTTTGTCGTCTTGGCAAGCCGCCGTACCGTTGGCGACAAATACCTGCGCATCGTCAACAAATCAGGCGACACAGCCACCGAAATCGAATCAGGCGGCCGTCTGAACAAAGAGCGCACACTGGGCGGCCTGCCGGTCATGTACGTCCCCAACATGCCGCAAAACACCCTGCTGATTACCCCGTTGTCGAACCTGTCGATTTACTACCAAATCAGCGGCGAGCGCCGTCAAATCGTGGACAACCCACGCAAAGACCAGCTCGAGAGCCTGCAATCCAAAAACATCGACTTTATTGTCGAAGAATATGGCGCGGCGGTTTTGATTGAAAACCTGACCTACACCAAATAAAAACAGGGGGCGCAAGCCCCCGAATACAAAAAGAAAGGCCGTCTGAAATGACCCTGCTCCGCCAGCATTTTGACCAAAGCATTGCCGCTGCCTCCGCAACGGACAACATCGACATCAACGCCCTGACCGTCTATCAGCGCCTCTACAAAAGCCTCAAAGACGACAAAGCGATTTTAAAAAATATCGATTCAATCCAAGACAAAATCATCGCCAAAGCCGCCATGATTCCGAATTATTCCGACTGGATTCAAGGCGTCATCGATACCGGCCGCGCAGCCGAAGACGACCAAGTGACCCCGACGCTCTTGGTTTGGATGATTGACACAGGCGCGCTCGATGCCGCCATGCCGTTGGCGCAGCTCGCCATCGAGACACAAATGGCCTCGACCGACGAATACAGCCGCACCATGCCCGAAATCATCATCGAGCAAATGGCCGAGCAAATCAGCGCAGGAAGCGACATCAGCCTGCCCAACCTGCAAACCCTGATTGACTGGGTCACAGCCAAAGCAGACAACGGCCTGCACATCAACAACATGCCTGACCAAATCCGCGCCAAATTGCTCAAAGCCGCAGGCGAGCGCGCCGAAGAGCAAGGCGAAGACGAACACGCCCTTGCCCTCTACGAGCAAGCCTACGCCTACAACGCGCGAAGCGGCGTCAAAAAACGCATCGACGCTCTGAAAAAACAGCTCGAGAAATAAAAGCTCCCCCGCCGTATGGCAGACGGCGGCCTGTCTGCAAGCCCAATCCCTTCCAGCCTGCGCCGCCGCCCCTGCCATACCCCCAATAAAAAAGGCCGTCTGAAATGACCGGATTTAACTTTAATACCGCCGCCCCAGCCAACACACAAACCATCGACAAACAACACATCGACAGCGGCGACTTTTGGCCGGTCATCGACCTGGACGAGCTGCGCCGAGACATGCGCATCGACACCACCATCACGCCCGACCGCCTCTTCGAGACCGCCGTCAACGCCGTCGCCTACGTCAACGACCAGCTCAAAGACATCATCGCCATCGTCCCATTGGCTCAACACATCAGCCAAACCGACCCACGCAGAATCAACGGCGAGCCACTCGCCAACATCCGCTACCGACGCGCCGTTTACAGCTACACCAAAGCCCTGCTCCTAGAGATTTACAACGACTACGACAGCACCGGCAAAACCGCCGCGCGCAGCGACGCCAAACAAGAGACCGCCGAAGACTACCGCCGCGAAGGCCATCACGCCATCGCCGAGCTGCTCAAAAAGCCGCGCATCGACTGCGAGCTGATTTAAAGGCCGGCCGAAATGCACACCCAAAACAACACCATCATCACGCGCGACGGCGACACCATCAGCCGCCTAGCCTACGAGTATTACGGCAAATCCAGCGGCATGGTTGAACAAATCCTCGCCGCTAACCCAAAACTAAGCCGCCAAGCCGTCCAACTGCCTGCCGGGCTGACCCTCGTCATGCCAAAAATCGAACAAAACCAAACAATCAAAACAATCAATCTATGGGACTGAAAACGTGAACGAAACAAAAACCACCACCGCCATCAACGCGGCCGTCATTGTCATTGGCAGTTATCACATGGCCGCCTCTGTTGCCTTCGGCGCGGCCGTCGGCGCCAGCCTGTTTATCTTAAGCCAAAACCAACACAGCCCACTGACCAAGGCTTGGCTCTTCGCCGTTTCCTTCTTCAGCGGCATCTTCGGCGGCGAGACCGCCGCAGGGATTTTCAACTGGGTATTAAGCATCATCCGCCCCGATGCCCAGCCGCTGAAATTTAACGAGTTTCTCGGCGCCGCCCTGTTTTCCGCCCTCGTCGTCGTCATCGTCAACCGCCTGATCGACTTTGTCGGCACAGCCAAGCCGACAACCCAACCCAACCAAAAGAAAGGAGAGCGCGAATGACCCCACTGCAAGCCGCCGCCATCATCTCCCTGACGGCAGCCGGAGCATGGCGCATCCTGTTTTTCGATACACGCGGCCGCACTCATAAGCCCCTCATTTGTTTTATTGCCTGGCTGAAATTCGCTTGGATGATCGGCCTCATGATTGCCGTGATATTCAAACTCTACTCCGCTGCCGTGTGGGGGCTGATTTTCGGATTAGCCCTACATACCGGAGCATTAATTTGGCATGGCGGCAACGTCAACAGCCTCTTGCCGACCTCGACCAAACATCAAGCAAACCATAACTAAAAGGAAAGAGAAAAAATGAATAAAATCATCTGCCTGACAGCAGGCCATAGCAACACTGACCCAGGCGCAGTGAATGGATCAGACCGCGAAGCTGATATGGCGCAGGATATGCGCAACATCGTTGCCAGTATTTTGCGCGATGACTACGGCTTGACCGTTAAAACCGACGGCACAGGCAAAGGTAATATGCCGCTGCGCGAGGCAGTCAAGCTGATTGGCGGCTCTGATGTCGCAATCGAATTTCACACCAATGCCGCCGCCGCGAAAACGGCCACCGGTATCGAGGCGTTGAGTACCATTAAAAATAAACGTTGGTGCCAAGTATTGAGCAAGGCAGTTGCAACGGCGACAGGCTGGAAGCTGCGCGGTGATGATGGTTTTAAACCCGACAACGCTGGGCAACATTCGCGCCTGGCTTATGCGCAGGCAGGCGGCATTGTTTTTGAGCCATTCTTTATCAGCAATGATGCGGATTTAGCCTTATTCAAAAAAACTAAATGGAGCATCTGCCGCGCAATCGCCGACGCGATCGCAATGGAATTGGGAGCCGTAAAAGTATGAAAACCGTCATTTCATTCTGCATTGCCCTATTCCTCGCCTGCGGCCTATTGATGAACGGCCTGCTTAAAGCCAACCGCACCATCAAAGCCAAAGAGCAGGAAATCAAAACGCAGGCCGAGACCATCAAGAAAAAAGAAGCCGCCCTGAATCTCTACTACCAGCGCAGCCGCACCCTGCAAGAGCAGCTCGACAAGCTGACAGCAGAAACGGCAGGCCAAAATCAGCAGATTCAGACGGCCATCCAAAAAAATCATGATTGGGCAAATCAGGCAGTCCCCGAAGATTTAGTCAAATCCATCAAATAAAAAAAGGGCGTGTCAAACACGCCCTATCTTAGAAAGCACAGCCATGAAAACGATCCTCCCTATCTTACTCGCCGCCGCCCTGACCGCCTGCGCCGCCAAAGAGCCGCTGACCATCCAAGCCGCCGACACCTGCCCACCAGTGCCGAAATGTACCGTCAATCCGCCGACCGAAATAAAAACCAATGCCGACTTGGTTTACACCATTTCCGCCTACAAAACCGCATTTAACCAATGCCGCCTCTACCGCGACACATTAGCCGCCTGCCTCAACCCCGACGCGGAGACCGAGAAATGACCGACTACATCGACCGCGCCTGCGCGCTAGAAGAAATGCAACGCGACCACGCCCTCGCACGCCAAGCCGACCGCGCCGAGCAAAACTACCCATCCGCCTATGAGTGCGAAGAATGCGGCGAACCAATCCCCGAAGCACGCCGCCAAGCCGTCCCCGGCTGCCGCCTATGTATCGACTGCCAACGCGAACAGGAGAAATATGGAAAAACCAGCTTTACTGCGCGCTGAAATCCAAAAGCATCTGCCCGAGCTGCGCCAAAATCCCGACAAGCTGACGATGTTTGTGACAAACGGCCAAATCGTCGCCTCAAAAGGCACATTGAGCCATGAGACAAAATACCGTTTGAGCGTCATGATTACCGACTTTACCGGCAACATCGACGTCTTAAACGCCGTCGTCATCGCTTGGCTGCAAGAAGAAAACCCCCAAATCATCGGCCCGGGCGCAACCACGCCGACAGATTACAGTTTTGAAGTCGAGCTGTTGAACAACAACACCTGCGACATCCTGATTGAGTTAAACCTGACCGAGCGCACCACTGTCTTGACCGACGACCAAGGCAACATCGTCATCGGCCATCCGCGCAACGCCAACCATTCCGACCTGATGACCGCGCTGGGCATCGGGACAGACAAAAAATGACTGACGCCTTAAATCTCTACATCAAGAACATCGACGAATACATTGCCAAACTCTCCCCGGCAGAGCTTCGTCGCCTGAAAAGCGATATTGGCAAAGTCGTTTTAAAAGCCAACCGCCAGCGCATCCGAGCCAACGTCGAGCCTGAAGGCAACGCCATGACGCCACGCGCCGGACACGGCGAAGAAGGGCGCAAGCTCAAAGACGGCGAGCGTCTCAAAGTCGGCCAGCGTTTTATCTATCTCTCCGGCAAACACGCCGGGCGCATCCGCCAATTTAAAAACATCAAGACCGCCGCCAGCGCCGCCAAGAAATCGCGCGCCAATACGGCCGCCTACGATCCGCAATACGAGTGGGGCTACGAGCTGGAAACGCGCGGCGTGTCAAAATTCAACCGCGACTACATCCGCGTCTTAGACGGCAAGCCCACCAAAGAGCGGCTGAAATCGCGCATGTTCACAAAAATCCACCGTGCCAAATACCTGCGCTCACAAATCGACAGCATGGGCGTCGCCATCAAATTCGTCAGCGGCTTGACCGCCTACATCGCCGCCGCCCACCAATACGGCGACGATGGCCGACCCGAACGGCATCTCTTAGGTTTTAGTGATGACGACCTCGAAGTCATCGAGAATCTAGTCATCAGCCACATGGCCGCCCATGAATAAAAAGGCCGTCTGAACCCGTTGTCAGACGGCCTCTCTTTTAAAAAAATCCATCAAAACCGCCAAAAATAGAAAAACCGCGTTGCCGTTGCCAAACTATGCCCATTACACGCACGCGAACACAAACCCAAACCAATGACCGCCGAACTCAACAGAAAAATCGCCAACATCATCAAGCAGGGCGTGATTGCCGAATCAGACCCTGCGCGCGCATTGGTACGCGTGCAACATGGCGAGCTGACGAGCGACTGGCTGCCCTATTTCGTCCCATTCGCAGGCGGCGTATCCGTACACCGCCCCCCGAGCGTCGGCGAAAACTGCATCATCTTGTCGCCAAGCGGCGAGACCGCCAACGGCCTAGTTTTGTGCGGCATGGCATCAGCCTCATTCCCAAGCCCTGCCCAATCGGCTGACGAGACCGTCGTCAAATTCCCCGACGGCGCAATCATTAATTACAACCACGGCGCAGGACAAATGACATTAAAAGCCGTCGCCAAGCTGACCATCGACGCGCCAGACACCCTAATCACTGGCAACGTCGTCATCCAAAAAATGACAACAAGCAACGGCCTGCTGACATACACGTCAGGCATGAGCGGCAGCGGCGGCGATGGCGGCGGCGGCACAACCATCAAGGGCGCAATCAACCACGAAGGCACGCTGACCAATACCGGCAAAATCACATCAAACGGCGTTGTCGTCGATGACCACATCCACCCAGGCGACAGCGGCGGCAAGACAGGCAAACCAGAATGACCAATAGCGAAACAGGCCGTCAAATCGGCCTCTACGACCACATCCGCCAGTCAATAAAAAATATCCTGTTCACGCGCATCGGCACGCGCCTGATGCGCGAAGAATATGGCAGCCTGCTGCCCGAATTATTAGACCAACCGATTACCCCTGCCCTGCTCTTGCAATGCCAGGCGGCCGCCATCGCTGCCCTGGCAAAGTGGGAGCCACGCATTGAAATTCAGGCGGCCACCGTATCGGCAGCCGCCGCCAACGACGCCAAAGTCATCATCAACATCGAAGCCGTCAACATCTCGACCGGCACACTTGAGACATACAGCATCAGGAAATAAAAAATGCCGCAAATTGCCGACCTGTCAAAAATTCCAGCCCCCGACGTCATTGAAGAGATTGACTTCGAGAAAATCCTTGCCGCGCGCAAGGAGCGGTTTATTGCCGAATACCAAACGCCTGCCGCGCGCGACTATTGGCGAAAAGTGTTGGAGCTGGAATCTGAGCCGGTTGTCAAATTACTGGAAGAGTGCGCCTATTCAGAAATGCTCATGCGCCAAGATTTCAACGAGCGCGCCAAAGGCTTAATGCTGGCATATGCCACAGGCAGCGACTTGGACCAGCTCGCCGCCAATGTCGATATTCAGCGCCTCGTTATTACCGAGGCCGACTACACCGTCGAGCCGCCCATCCAGCAGGTTTTAGAGTCCGACGAATCCCTGCGCCGCCGCGTACAAGGCGCATTTGAAACGCTGACCACGGCCGGCAGCGAGGAATCCTATTACCAACACGCCAAATCAGCTCACGGCCAAGTCGCCGACATCGCCGTCATCAGCCCGAGCGGCGCGGTTGTCGATATTGTCGTCCTCTCCAATCAAGCAGGCGGCGTGCCGTCTGAAGCCGTCATCAAAGCCGTGACCGAGGCCGTCAATGCCAAATACCGCCGCCCGACCGCTGACCGCGTGACCGTCAAAGCCGCGCAGATCATCGAGTATCAAATCAACGCCAAAATCATCGTCTATCCGACCCCCGACTATGAGCCGATTTTAGAAAACGCGCGCGCGCGTATGCGTGAAGCCGTGGACGAGAATTTCAAATTAGGCCGCGACGTTGACCTCTCTATGATTTACGCCGCCCTCCGCGTCGAGGGCGTGCAGAGCGTCGTCATCAGCCAGCCGGCCGCCGCCCTGCCGGTTACTCAATATCAGGCTGCCTTGTGTACGCAAATCAATATCAGCTATGGCGGACAAAATGAATAAATACCAAACCGCCCAGCCATCAACGCGGACGGCATTTGAAAAGAAATTCGGCGAAGCCGAAATCTACCCCGTCCCCTACGCCGTCGTCTCCGACCTCTGGAATCCCGACAGAATCCCAGCCCACCTGCTGCCGTATCTCGCCTGGGCGCTGTCGGTTGACTATTGGAATGACACATGGGACGAACAGCGCAAACGCGACGTCATCAAAGCCGCCTACCGAACCCATAAATTTAAAGGCACAAACGGCGCCATCGAAGAAGCACTCAAGCCATTTGGCGTGACTGCCAAGATTACAGAATGGTTTCAGACCACGCCACTAGGCTCGCCAGCCAGCTTTGGGCTGACCCTGATGGCAGAAGAAGCCATCAGCCAGGCCGACTATCAGGAAATGCTGCGCATCGTCCAAAAGGTCAAGCCTGTCAGTCGGCATTTGAGCGGCTTGACCGTCGGCGTTATGACCTATGGAAAACTCAAAGCCAGCGGCATTACCATCAGCGGCCAGCGCACGACAATTTATCCGTACATCAAGCCGCAAATTAATTTAAAACCGGCAGGCCGAGCCGCCGCCGCATTACAACAAATCGACGTCATCACAATCAGTCCGAAAGCCAACCCATGAGCCAACAATATTACACCCTCGTCACCAACATCGGCGCCGCGCGCATCGCGAAAGCGACCGCGCTGGGCACAGTCGTCAACTTGAGCCAAATGGCAGTCGGCGACGGCGGAGGCCAACCCATCACGCCGTCTGCCACAGCCACAGCCCTGACGCGCGAAGTGTATCGCGCCAGCCTCAATATGTTGGAAGTTGACGAAAACAACCAAAAGCAGGTCATCGCCGAGCTGCTCATCCCCGAAGAAGAAGGCGATTTCACAATCCGCGAAGTCGGCCTCTTCGACAACAACAACAACCTGATCGCCATCGGCAGCATTGCCGACAGCTACAAGCCGCGCCTCTCCAGCGGCACGGCAAGCCAGCAAATCATCCGCATGGTCATCCAAATCGACAACACCGACGCCGTCGGCCTCAAGGTTGACCCGGCTGTCGTTTTGGCGACGCGAGAATTTGTTGAGCAAACAGTAAATAAAAAATTCGGCAACGTCGCCTACCGCGTCCCAAGCATTGCCGCCCTGCGCGAATTTAACAAGCCCGGCGCATCCGTCGTCATCGTCGAAAACTATCATGACGGCATCAACGGCGGCGGCGGCGTGTTTGTAAAATCTGACAATCAAGCCCTTGCCGACAACGCCGCCACAGTCATCGTCGGCGAATCCGGCACACGCTGGCTGCGCCAATACACCGCCTTGGGCATTCGCGATTTTGGCTTCGCTGAATCAAAAAACAACGCTGCCGAAACCATCGAAGCAGCCGAGCGCGCAGCGTTAGGCGTGTTTGTCGATTGCTTAGGCTTAAAAATCGATACAAATAAAAAATACCAAACAAAAAACAAATACGGCAACGGCCAATTTACCGTCAACGGCGCCACCGTCGATATGCCCTATCAGCCAATCCGCAGCGGCATTGGGCGATTTATTAGCGGCACAGGAGCCGCCGCGAATCTCAAGTCCAGCGAATGGACAGGCGCAGGTATCATCGTTATCGGCGAAGGCGCGATGGCAAAAACCGAGAAATGCGTTTCCGGCATCGCCATCGGCGACCGCGCGCAGGGCTTCTCACGCATCAGCCGCGACAACATCGCCATCGGGGCAGACAGCCTGATCAACGTGCAAGCAGAGACCGAATGGTATGACCAGGCAAAAATGGCAGGAACGCGCAACATCGGCATCGGCGGCAATGCCGGCCGAGGAATCACAAGCGGCTTTTCCAATGTTTCCATCGGCCGCAACGCAGGGCAAGGATTGGGCGAAGGCTCATCAAATATTGCACTGGGCGCAGGCGCAATGGGAGGGACAGCCCCCGTCGGCTTGACCGGAGACATCGAAGTTTTCTGGCCGTCGCCAACCTCAAGAACAATCGCAATCGGCGAGGCCGTCTTGCAAACATATCAAGGCCGCGCCGCTCAAACCGCAATCGGCGGCAACGCGGCAAGAAATATGAAAACCGCCGAGAAAGTGACCGTCATCGGCGCGAACGCAATGGAAAGCCTCGAACAAAACCGCGCCCCAAACGGCGGCAATGTTGTCTGGACAGGCACAGAAACAGGCAGTTACACACAAGCGGCGGATACTATTACCTTGACATTTAATAATATTCGTGGGGCTAAGGTTAACTATTGGGTAGGCATTCGCCTGACATCAGGAGCGGCGCAAACCTTACAAAACGACGTTATACCCGTGAAAGTAGTATCGGTTGGCGGCAATACTCTGACAATTCGCAGCTCAAAAGAGCTGACTGCCTCCGGCTCTGCCGAGCTGAAGTTCGTTTTTTCTGATACCTCATCAGCAACCCTAAACGAAGAGCTGACAATCATCGGCACAAACGCCATGAAGACGGCAGGCAGCGCAGGTTATTCGACAATCATCGGCGCTGACGCAGCGTTGCAAGGCACGAATTACCAAAAAGCGACCGCTGTCGGCGCGTCGGCGATGAGAAAAGGCAATCACGTTTCCAGCGTTGCCGTTGGCTATTGGGCATTGACAGACGCGAGCAGTGAGCGATGTGTTGTCATCGGCGATAGCGCAGGTTATCGAAACGTGCAAGGCGATATTTTGACAGGGAAAATCACAGGCTCCATCGCCATCGGCTACGGCGCGCGAATCAACGGCGACAACGAAATCCAAATCGGCACAACCGGGCAAACCCTATACGCCCCGACCGCTGTCAACATACGCTCAGACGGCCGCGACAAAACCGACATCAAACCGATTTCAGACGGCCTGAAATTTGTCATGAAATTGAAGCCGGTCACTGGATACTACGACCGCCGTGATGCTTATGTTGACGAGCTTTTCAAAGACCTGCCAGAAGAAGAGCGCGCCGCCAAAGTGCGCGCATGGTGGAAAAACCCAACCAAAGACGGACGACACAAAGAAGACCGTCAGCAGCATTGGTTTATTGCCCAGGACATCGCCGAGCTGGAGCAAGAATACGGCCGCCTGCCGATGGTCAATATTAAGAACGACACCTACACCATCGAATATGAGACCTTTATCCCGGTTTTGACAAAAGCCATCCAAGAGCTGGCCGACAAAGTCGAGAAATTAGAAAACGAAAACAAGGAATTTAAAAATGACAAGATGCGTAATTGACCATGACGGCCTGTTTGTCGAAGAGCAATATTTTGACGACGGCCGCCAAAGTATCGAAGCCGAAGTGCCGCCGCTGCAAGAAAACCAAGCGGCAAGATGGACGGGCGAGAGCTGGGAAATCCTCCCAGATTATCGCGGCGCGGTTGTCTTTAGCAAAGACGGCGAGAAAGTATGGAAGGACATCGGCAGTCTGCCTGACGGCGTCAGCCTGACCCCATTGGAAACGGCAAATTTGGCAGATTTAAAAGCCGCCATGCTGACAAACCTCAATGCCGCCGCCCAAAACTTTGTTGACGCCCACTCCGGAGCAAGCCAAGTCCCCGATTTCGAGCTGGCGACATGGCCGCTCCAGTCAACCGAGGCGCAGGCGTGGGCGGCCGATAAATCAGCCGCTACCCCAATCTTAGACGGCATTGCAGCCGCGCGCGGCTTGGACAAAGACAAGCTCAAGGCCGCCGCTTTAAAAAAATCCCTGGCATATTCCGCCCTGTCTGCCATCGTTGCCGGTCAGCGTCAAGCAATCCAAGACCAAATCGAGGCTGCCAAAACCAAATCAGCCTTAGACAAAATCAAAATCGAGTTTAAGCTGCCGGAGGCCGTCTGAATGAGCAAAGTTTATTTGGCATTGTACAAAGGCCGAAAACAAATCAAATCGCCCAAAGACCTGATTTATCGTTGCATCGACTGGGCCATCCGCAAAGCGACGCGCGGCGAATATTCGCACTGCGAAATCGCCGTCAGTCTGCCTAACGGTCAGTTTGACTGCTACACATCGTCCCATCGGGACGGCGGCGTCCGTTGCAAGCGCATGGAGCTGCCCTCTGACAAGTGGGATTTGATTGAGCTGCCAAAACCCAATCTGACCTACGGCCGCGCGATGAAACTATGGCGCGAAACCAAAGGCAAGAAATACGACCTGTCAGGCGTTTTGGCCGTCAAGTCGGTTTTCCGCCGTCTGAAAATTCGCCAATCGCCGAATAAATGGTTTTGCTCCGAATGGTGCGCGGCCGTCATCGGCTTTGGCGAGCCGTCCAAATATTCGCCGTCAGACCTTGCCGCCGCCATGAAGCAAGAACAATTTTAAAAAATCCCCAAAAAATCCCACGCGCTCGCCACACGCGTGGGATTAATTTTTAATAGTGTATCAATCACTAACCCATCAAAAAGGAAGCCCAAATGGCAGAAGCAAACCGCCATCATGGCATTACCGCCAACGAGTACACCGAAGGCGTGCGCAGCATCAGCGACATCTCGACAGCCATCATCGGCATGGTTTGTACCGCCGAAGATGCCGACGCCAAAGTATTCCCTCTCAATACCCCGATTTTTGCGACCTCAGCCTACGACCTGCTCTCCAAAGCAGGCACAAAAGGCACGCTAGCCAAATCCCTCGACGCGATTGTTGACCAAGCCGACGCTCAAGTCGTCATCGTGCGCGTCGCAGAAAGCAAAAACACTGAAGAACTCAAAGCCAACGTCATCGGTACAGCCGAGGGCGGCAACTACACCGGCCTCAAAGCCCTGCGCCGCGCCAAAGCCGTGACAGGTTTCACCCCAAAAATCTTGGGCTGCCCCGAGCTTGACAGCCAAGACGTCTTGACCGAATTGGTAGGCGTTGCCCAAGCGACGCGCGCCTTTGCCTACGGCAGCGCAGGCGGTAATCCCGACATCACCGAAGTGGGCAACTATCGCAAAAACTTCGGCCAGCGTGAGCTGATGTTGATTGACAACGAGTTTATGGCATTCGACCCTGCCACCAAGAAAACCGAGACCGCCGCCACCATCGCCCGAGTATTGGGCGCGCGTGCCAAACTCGACAAAAATGTCGGCTGGCATAAATCCATTTCAAATACAGAAATCAACGGCGTCAGCGGCCTGAAATTCGCGCGCAGCTTCGACCTTTTGGACAAAAACTGCGACGCTAACACCCTCAACAACAAAGACGTCACCACCCTGATCCGCGAGGACGGCTTCCGCGTTTGGGGCAACCGCACCTGCACCAACGACAGCATGATGGCCTTTGAAGTCGCCACGCGTACCGCTCAAATCATCCAGGAAACCATCGCTTCCGCCTTCATGTGGGCTTTGGACAAACCGATGCATCCGAGCCTGATGGAAGACATCATCATGGCCATCAACGCAAAATTGGCGCAGTACGTCAACAAGGGCTACATCTTGGGCGCGCGCGTGTTTATCGACAAAACCCTCAACACCTCCGAAACCGTACAAGCCGGTCAATTCACGATTAGCTACGAGTTTACATGGGTGCCGCCGTTGGAAAACATGGTTTTCAACCAACACGTTACCGACACCTTCTTTGTTAACTTGGTTGATAAAGTCATCACATTCGCCAACACCCTGAAACCGACTACCGTCTAGGCCGTCTGAAAGGAAACCCCCCCATGAAAATGCCTAAAGTCCTCAAAGGCTTCAACCTCTTCGTCGATGGCGAGAACCAATACGGCGTCGTCGTCGACATCACGCGCCCCAAAATCAGCCGCCAAACCGAAACCTACACGCCGGGCGGCGCAATGACAGAAATGACCGTCGTCCACGGCTTTGAAAAGCTGACAATGGAGGTTACATCTAAAGGCTACGACGCAGATATGCTCAAGTCTATGTCTAGCAGCATTGACGGCAAACTGCTGCGCTATCAAGGCGCGCTGCAAGAAGAAGACGGCACCGGCTACCAAGTATTAAAAGGCGAAGCGCGCGGCCGCATCACCGAAGCCGACCCCGGCAGCGACAAACAAGGCGAAGGCGGCGAGCATAAATTTACCGTCGAGCTTGTCTATTGGAAAGAAAGCGTGGACGGCAGCCCCATCGTCGAAATTGACGTCATCGGCAATAAAGCCGCTTTCGGCGGCCAAGACGAACGCGCAGGACTGCGCGCCGCTTTGGGCTTGTGATGAAAACCAAGAATTTGGCCATATACCAGGGCGACACCTATTTATTCAAAGTCGCCCTGACCAACGAAGCAGGCGAGCCGTTGCAAACCGACGGCCTGTCTTTTGCGCTGGCCGTCAAATTTCCCGACGGCGCAACCATCACGCCCGAGCTGACCGTTGACGGCAACATCGTCAGCCTGCTGTTTCCCTCCGCCCTGACCGCCGCCATCACTCACACAACCGCCGAATACGACCTACGCGCCATCAGCGGCCAGTACGTCAAAACCTATTTGCGCGGACAACTGCACATCACGCCGAGCATCACGCCCGTGACAGCAGGCGCAGGCGGCGAAATCCACGAAGAGGCCGTCAGCGTGACCGTTTCCGAAGCCGCCATCATCCGCGCGGCTGGAAATCAAAGCCCGACGGCATACGATGACAGCGAAATCAAGCAACGACTGACCGCCTTGGAGAGCCGTCAATACAGCGACACTGTCTACGACGACAGCGACATCAAGCAACGGCTGACCGCACTGGAGAGCCGCCAAGACAGCGACACTGTCTACGACGACCGCGACATCAAGCAACGGCTGACCGCGCTGGAGAGCCGCCAAGACAGCGACACTGTCTACGACGACCGCGACATCAAGCAACGGCTGACCGCGCTGGAAGGCCGCCAAGACCGAGACACCGTCTACGATGACAGCGACCTCAAGCAACGGCTGACCGCGCTGGAAAACCGCCAAGACCGAGACACCGTCTACGATGACAGCGACCTCAAACGCCGCCTCGCCACGCTGGAAGGCCGCCAAGACCGAGACACTGTCTATGACGACAGCGAACTCAAACGCCGCCTCGCCGCATTGGAAAACCGCCCTGCCCCCGAGGCAAAGGCAGAATCGCCATATAGCGAGATTCAGGAGGGCTACATAGCCCGTGAAAATTTCGGCTTTATCCCCGAAAACAACACGCCGGCCACCGTGTCTTTCCCCAAACCATTCAGCCGCCGCCCCGACATTTTCGAGGCATGCTTAGACATCCGAAGCAATTCGGCACGCTTGCAGTACATCCAAAACGTGACCGCATCAGGCTTTGACATGTCCACCAATTACAGCCCCGAATTAAAAGGCGTTTGGTATCGCGCCGCAATTTTAAAATCCCAATAGGAGCAAACCATGCAAACAATCAAAATCAACGACGACAACACCCTGACCATCGAGCTTTCCACCGGCGACCGCTACACCCTGCGCGAGCCGCTGGCCAAAGACATGGAGGGCTTGGGTCAAGATTTGATTAAAGTCAAACACACAGACACCGTCCAAAAGCTGCTGGGCAAAATCTCAACGCCGCCGCTGACGCGTGTCGCCTATGGCAAATTGAGCATGTCAGACGCTCAAGTCTTAAATGTAGCCATTGATTTTTTTTCAGCGCCGCCGTCAGCCAAAGCCGAGATGGAGGCAGCCTTGCAGGATTTGGGCTACTCCCAAAGCTCAAATTCCGAGCAGACCACGTCGGGCGAATCCTAAGCAGCGAAGCCGACATCTATCAGGCGGCGGCAGAAGACGAGAAAAAGTATTACAACTTAATCAACGACTGCCTCGCCCAATGCGCGGCGACATTCGGCAGCCTCGAAAAGTTTGAGCAGTGCAACATCGCCGAGCTGATTGAGTGGACGCACAAGGCAATTCAAATCAACACGCCCGAAGAATAAACAAAGGCCGCCTGAATATTTCAGACGGCCTTTTGTAATCAAAAAACAGGAAACATCATGTCAAAAAGCCTCGAATTAAAGATCATCATGTCGGCCACCGACAAAGCCAGCGCGGCTTTCAAAAAGCTGCGAGAGGGCGGAAACGTTTTAGCGCAAAGCCTGAAAAAGGCGGAGGCAGAATTGCATGACCTGGATAAAGCCCAAGAAAATCTATTAAAGAAAAGCAAATTAAATAAAGAATTAAGCAAAAACGGGGAAGCATTAAGAAAAAACGCCGCCGAAATCCGCCGTCTGAATAACGAAATCGCCAAAACAGGAACAGCGAGCAAAGAGCAAGAAAAAGAATTAAGCGACTTGACCAAAGCAAACAAAAAGCTGACGCAGGCGCAGGAGAAAAACTGGGAGAAAGTCAGAAAACTTGACCAGGCGTTATCCGCCGCAGGTATCACGGCCAAAACATTCTCAAACGCCCAAGACCAATTAAATAAAAAACACGACGCAGCATCTAAAGCAGTAGAAAAGCAACGACTGGCATACGAAAAGTTACAAAACGCACAAAACAAAGCCGCCGCCGCCAAAGCCCAAATGACAGAAGCCGGAATGCGCGCCGTCGGCCTGATGTACACCGCGCGCGGCATCGCCGACACCACGCGCAACGTCCTCTCCGCGCCGGTCAAAGCCTACGCCGAAACAGAAACCGCCTCCACCGACCTGCGCGCGGCGATGATGGACAATACCGGCAAAGTCTCCGCCCAATACAAAGACATCGACAATCTGGCCACACGCTTGGGCGACCGCCTGCCGGGTACGACTGCCGACTTTAAAAACCTGATGACCATGCTGATCCGTCAAGGCATGAGCGCGCAGACCGTCTTGGGCGGCACAGGCGAGGCCGCCGCCCTCTTGGCAGTCCAACTCAAGAAAAGCCCAGAAGCCGCCGCCGAAATGGCAGCAAAGCTGCAAGACGCAACGCGCGGCACAGAAAAAGAGATGTTGGCAATCATGGACCAAGTCCAACGCCTCTACTACGCAGGCACGGACGACAGCAACATTTTAGGCGCGTTTTCCAAACTCTCCCCTGCTCTCGATACCCTAAAAATCAAGGGCGAATCCGCCATGAAGATGATGTCTCCGCTCGTCGGTATGCTTGACCAAGCAGGCTTGTCGGGCGAATCGGCTGGCAACGCCATGCGTAAAGTCTTCACACGCATGATGGATACAAAAAAAATCGCCAAAGTCACAAAAGGGACAGGGCTGTCTCTCGACTTCACCAACGGCGCAGGCGAATTTGGCGGCCTTGACAAAATGTACGAGCAGCTCGCCAAACTCAAAGCCGTCAACACCGAGCAACGCCTCAAGATTCTGCAAGGCATCTTTGGAGATGATGCCGAGACGCTGCAAGCCCTGAATACCATGATCGAAAAAGGCAAGGCAGGCTACGAAGAATTTGCCAAAAAGATGGAAGCGCAAGCCAGCCTCAACCAGCGCGTCAACGACCAATTAGGCACGCTTACCAACTTATGGGACGCAGCCAGCGGTACATTTACCAACTTTTTAGCAAAAATGGGCGAATCCATCGCCCCCGAGCTGAAAGAGCTGACCAAGTGGATTGGCGACATCAACGAAAAATTAAGCAACTGGGCGGCCAAAAATCCAGAGACCGCCAACACGATTATGAAAATCGCCGCCGCCATCGGCATTTTTCTGACCGCCATCACGGGCATCGGTGCGGCCATTTCCGCCGTCCTCGTCCCCATTGCCCTGGCTAAATTTTCATTCTTCAGCCTATTCGGCGTCTTTTCAGGCGGCGGCGGCGCGATTTCCACCATCATCGGCTGGCTTGGCCGTCTGGGCATGGCGCTGCTAGGCTTTGGCGCAAAAGCGGCGGTTTTCCTTGTGACCAACCCTTTCGGCTGGGCAATCCTCGCCGTCACTGCCATCGTTTTGCTTTGGCGCAACTGGGAGACCGTCAAATCAGCCCTGATTGCAGGCTGGGAGTGGATAAAAAAAGTATTCCAACAAAATCCCCTGCTCGCCGCCTTTACCGGCCCGATCGGCTGGCTCATTGCCCTGCTCGCAAACTGGAATAAAGTCAAAGCCGCGCTGATTAGCGGCTGGGAATGGATTAAAAAAACATTTTCAGGAAGCAACCCCATCGCCATCGCCATGACGGCCGCAATGGGTCCCATCGGCGCAGTCATCAACAGCTTCAGAATCCTGCGCTCCGCTGCCGTCGGCGCATGGGAATGGCTCAAAAAGGCCACCTCCGCCAAAGCCCCGGCAACGCCGCCCAGCATCGGCATTCCCAATCGCGGCTTTTCCGTCGGCGGCTACACAGGCGCAGGCGGCGTCCACGAAGCTGCAGGCGTTGTACACAAAGGCGAAGTCGTCTTTAACCAGCGCGACGTCGCCAAATTCGGCGGCTGGCAGGCAGTCGAAGCCATCCGACGCGGCGGCGCAGGCGTACTCGCCAATATCGGCAACCGCTTAGGGCTGGGATTTTCAGACGGCCGCAAAGCCGCCCTGCCCAGCCCGACCCGATTTAATGCCGCGCCCCACGCCGTCAGCATGGCAGGCGACAACATCACAATCAACGTCCACGCCGCGCCGGGCATGAGCGAGCAGAGCCTCGTCAACGCCATCATGGCAAGGCTCAACGAGCGCAGCCAAGCCAAGCAGCGACGCCGCAATTCCTCATTTTTTGACAAGGACTAACTCAAATGGTTTTATTAGGCAGCCTGGGCATGTTTGTATTCCTGATGCGCACCATCCCTTTCAACCAATACAGCCGCAGCCAGGCATGGAAACACCCGAACCAATCAACCGTCGGCACCATGCCGCCAGCCCAATTTACAGGCAAAGACCCAGAAGAAATGACCATCGAGGGCGAGCTGCGCCCCGAAGTCACAGGCGGCACAGGCAGCATCGAAGCCCTGCGCATGATGGCGGCCACCGGCAAGCCCTACACCCTCATCATGGGACACGGCAAAATCATGGGCAGCTACGTCATCACCAACATCCAAGAGCGCGGCAGCCAGTTAAACCAAGACGGCAGCGCGCGCGCCATCTCGTTTTCCATGAGCCTGAAGAAAGTTTCCGACAAATCGCTGGGACTCGAAGGCGCAGCCCTCAACGTCGCCGTCTCCGTCGTCCGAAACCTGACAGGGATTTAAATCATGCAAATCAATTTTGACAACATCAGCGCCGCCGCCCAAAAAGCCGCCGCTAAAATCTTCGACGAAGTCAGCGGAAAAAACGCCCGACACCTGACACCACGAGCCGAGCTGACCATAGACGGCCGACGCTTCGGCACGCAGGCAATGAGCCGCATCATCAGCATCAGCCTGACCGACAAGCGCGGATTTGAAGCAGACGAGCTGACCATCGAACTGGACGACCACGACGGCACAATCGCCATTCCCAAAACAGGCAGCAAAATCACGCTCAAGCTGGGATACCAAGAAACTGGCCTCGTCGAAAAAGGCGAATATCTCGTTTCCGAATTTACCGCCTCCGGCAGCCCAGACATCCTAAGCATTACCGCGCGCGCCGCCGACCTCGCTGAAGCCCTCGCCGAGCAAGTCGAGAAAAGCTGGCACAAGCAGACGCTCTACCAAATCATCGAGACCATCGCCAAAAAACACAAATACGAATACATCATCAGCAAAGACTACCAAAACGCCAAAATCGAACACATCGACCAGACCAACGAATCCGACGCGTCATTTATGAGCCGCCTCGCCGAGCAGTACGACGCCATTGCCACCATAAAAAACGGCAAGCTCTTATTTATCCCGGCAGGCGAAAGCCAAACCGCCAGCGGCCAGCCCATCCTGCCCACCACTATCACGCGCGCAAGCGGCGACAGCCACAGCTTTACCTACTCCAGCAGCAACAGCTACCAAGCCGTCAGAGCGTACTACACCGACAAAAAAACAGGCCAAAAAAAAGAAGTCATAGTCAACAAAGACAACGCCTACCCCAATAAAAAAACAGTCAGCGAGACGAAAATCATCAAAGGAAAAGCCGTAAAAGGAAAAACCCAAAAAGGCAAAGCCACCAAGGGCAAGACGGTAAAAGGCAAAAAAGGCAGGCAGTACACTACAAAAAAAGTCACGACAACAAAAACCGTGATCGACAACCGCAAAGTCAACACCGACGGCCAAAAAATCAAAACCCTGCGCCATCTGTATGCCACAGAAAGCGGCGCATGGTCAGGCGCGCGCGGCGCATTTAAAAAAATCCAGCGCGGCGTCGCCGAATTTAGCATTACTCTAGCCGTCGGCCGTCCCGACCTCTACCCAGAAACGCCTGCCCTCGTCAAAGGCTTTAAGCCCGAAATCGACGCGGAGGCTTGGCTGATTACCGAGGTTTCGCATAAAATCGACAGCGGCGGCTATACCGCAAGCATACAATTTGAAGCGCGCATCGTCCCCGACATCACACTCTACGAAGACGCGCCGACCAACAACTTCCAGCCGACAGGAGAGACTACGGAGATTCTAAAAAATGGAAAACAAAGCTCATGATCCATATTCATGGATTGACCGACAGATCCAATTCTGGCAACAAAAAAGCCGCGAAGCCAGCGAAGCCGCCGACATCGAAGCATTCAACCACGCCGAGCGCGAAATCGCCAATTATCAAGCCATGCTCAAAATAAAATATTAAGACCAACAAAAAATAGGCCGTCTGAAAACAGACGGCCTATTTTTTTGGAAAGTTAAGAATTTGAGGCAAGCATGAATTTTCGACGAATCATATTGTTGATTAATACCGTAGATTGAGTAATGCGGATAGATTGTTTAACAGAATCAACGCCGAAATCATCAATCAGCTTTGAGAAGCAGCCATTAACAAAAGAAGAAGGCACTGCTGTTATTGAATCAAAAGACAAAACCACAGTTTTATCCTCATCAAATGCCGATTTGATGATTTTGTAAATTCTGAAGCCGTCTTCATAAGTACTAAACTGTTTGAGTTTGTCTGCTATTCTAATTTCAGTCATTCCCATGAGAAAACCTCCGAAGTAGCTTGAAGTGAATCTAAATTATCTTGATAAAGCGTAATTTCAAATGCCGTGCCGTCAATATGTGGCTGATCTGTTCGGATTGAAACGTGTGGCTGATTTTCCTCTCCTCTAGATACTACAGCAAGAACGCTTCCAGTTCGTAAAATAAACTGTCCACCATTATTACATACTGTACAGGCCAGCGTAAATAATCCCATTCCTGCATTGCGATGAGATGATTGTGTTGTAAATCCTTCTTGTATGGCATGGATAATGCAGTCAAGGGGAGTGAACTCTTGGTGTTTGCGTTGGATTTTAGCAACAAGCCCAATGCCAAGGTCGGAAATACAAATTTTAATTTCTTTTTTATTGGGGAAGTGTTGGATGAATGCGGTGGATACCTTAACTCCAGAATGATCCTTAGTATTATTAAATAGTTCCTCGATACAGATTTTGATTTCTGCAAGACTGTCACGGTCAGTTCCTAGTCGCTTGGCAAGCCAATTCATTGACACATTCTCAAGCCACATCAGTGTTTCTTGGGGTTTAAGAGCGCGAATTGGCAGTGTGGTGTTGCGACAGCTGGAATCAGAGCGAAGCCTTCGACCTGAGATCTGAAAGAAAAACTCAGAATCATCCATGTAGCAAACTGCATTGGACAGCTTGCCATTTACTAAATAATTTGAAATAAAGACCTTAACTCCTGATGATTTCAGGAGATTAATTTGGTCAAATAATACAGTCATTGCCAGCGGCTCAATAAATGAAAGCTGTCCAACATCAAAATAAACCTCAGGATTTCTTTGAGGGAGGGCTTGGGCTATCAACTTAATATCTTCTGTTAAAGTTCCGATTGTTCTAGTATCTAGTGTTGCTGGGAAAAAAACCGTATTTTTATTATTTCTCATGTCTAACTATGCCTTTAAAACCAATATCCTCTAAATATCCAAAAAAATCCAGCGGTAGCAAATTCTTATAAATAAAACACTTCGCCGGTACGTGTTTTGACAACGCCGCCGTCTATACGGTCAATTCGAAAAGTACGACTATCATGTTTATTATTCTTCCAGCGACAGATTGAACATAACAGGAATCCCGGGCGTGATGGCGATACCATATGTGATGCCGTCTTCCGTGTAGGAATCTTTGGCCTGTTCCTCTGGATTCTTGTTGAAATCCTCCGCCAGTTTGACGCTCATTTTCAAAAGTTTGGCCGACAGCTCCTTACTTTTGGCGTCGCCGGCGGCCGATCCGTCAGCAACAGGCGCAGTCAAGATGGCGATGGATTTGCCAAACAAGCCCAGCAATTCGGCGCCGTCACCTGTTGACGACGGCGCGGCAAGAATAAGTATTCCGCGCGGCTTTTTGTTTTCCGGGCTGGCAGAAATAATCATGCTTAGGCTTTCAGCGGCCGTATGCTGATAAACAAGATTGACCGAGTCTTTCTCGCCGGTTGGCTGGGCATTTTTCGGGATAGGCTTGGTTTTCGGGTAATCAAAAAGCGCCATTTGGCGGTTGATCCGTTGGCGCAGCTCTTCAAAGCTGATGGGCAGCTCTTTTTTAGGCGTGTTGATGGTTAAATCATAGCCTTTCTCGCTGGTAGGCTTAGAGGCGCTGTCATCGGCTGGCCGCGTTTCGGTTTGGGTATCCGCCGCCGTCTGCTTCGCATCGTCATCATCGACCATCAGCAACGAGCCGCCGACAAACATGGCCAGACCCAAAGCCAGCGACTTCGCCCAAAAGCCGCGCGTTTGAATCGCGCCGGTTTTCCTGTCTTTCAAAAGCTTCGGAAAAATAATGCCGATAAATCCGGCCACCGCCATCGCGAAGCCAAACAAAAACAACAAAATTCCAATAATAAACATCATGTGAGTTTCCCTTCTTTTTTTCTCTAAGTTTGGTTGATAAAACTAAATATCCAAAAAGTCCAACGGCAATACTTTCCAAAATTTGCCATGAATAAACAAATCGTCAAATTCTTCCGGCTCAATCACAAAGTCAGATTTACTGTATATCGGATTGTCGCTCGTTACATGGATGACGCCTGCTTTGCCGCGCGCCAGGCGTTTGATGTAGGTATAGCCCTGAAACGTGAACAGGTACACGCCGCTCGATTCAAAATCGGCGACATCGGTTTTAATCAGCGTGATCGACTTCAGCGGTATCGTCGGCTCCATGCTGTCGCCGTCGGGCGACATCAGCTTCACGCCGTGCAGGTTATCCGTGCCGAGCAGCTCTTTGAGAGCGGATTTCGGAATCTCCAGCGAGTGCAGCAATTCGGGATAGTCGGCATTCAAATGGCCGCTGCCACAAGAGGCGGCGACATCATACAAATCTAAGCGAGCCGTTTCTTGGCCGTCTGAAAAATCAACTTCTCTATACATTTCTAAATCTTTTCTATACTTCTCGCCTAGACCATCTGCAAGCCAACGAGTAGAAAATCTTGTCTTTTTCTCAAAGGCTAACAGCGGTTTTTTACCTAGACCTGTCTGCCCATTGAACCATTGACCGACAAGACCTTTAGACACTCCGGCGAAGTCTGCTAAGTCCTGTTGAGTGATTAGGCCGTATTCAGCCATCAACTCTTGGAGTCTATCTTTCAAATCCATCACTAAAAATCCCAGCCAAAAAAATACTTAGTAAAA
>ERZ1674171.20-NODE-20-length-48496-cov-20.536281_pt1 | contig 48496 bp, 37 predicted proteins | sample MGYA00581291_ERZ1674171 | MGnify/ENA primary metagenome ERZ1674171 (study PRJEB41354, sample SAMEA4873344) | human saliva metagenome | biome: human-associated habitat [ENVO:00009003]; feature: mouth environment [ENVO:08000002]; material: saliva material... | reverse complement strand
TTGAGTATATGGAAAAACTACTCGAGCTCCTGAGAGCTACTCGCCTGAAGAATGGGATTTCGCAAGACTATCTTGCTGTAAAGCTGGGAGTTTCCTCAAGCTCTGTCTCGCGCTGGGAATCTAAAGGTAACTTCCCCAGTGTCGATAAGCTCTTTGAGTATGCAGAGCTTTTGGGGTTTACTCTTCAAGAGGTTCTTGCACTCAGTGCAAATACTCCTATTGAAGTCCCCAAGCCAGTGGGTAAGATTGAGATCTCTGCCTATGATAAAGCAACTTTCAAACGTCTTGTTGCACAACTACTCGAGGAGGGGGATGGTAACATTGAATTTGTCACAACACATCTGAAGTGATGGAAGTAATCTCTATGGAAAGCAGTGTCTATCAGGATTTGGTAGACCGCCTTAATCGAATTGAGCAGTATGTTGAGCGTACCACGCACCTACTTCAAGATATTGATGATGAGCTCGAGATGTCCACTAAGGATCTCATAGAGACGTTGAATGTCTCTGAGTCGACCCTGTATCGTTGGCGCAAGAAGAACCTAGTTCGCTTTCGCTATACGGAGAGTGGTGATGTACGCTACTTCTATAAGTCTCTGCTTATCTGCGCTCGCTGTAACCGCTTGCGTATCTCAGGTATGCGTAATGATGAGCTTTTGGATCGTCTTTTGCGCTACAAGGATAAGCTCATCCTCTCGAGTTGTCTCGCTTCAGAACGATAATCCCCATGATGATCGACAAAGAGCAAGTACTGGCTTTGACGGATCAGGGCCTCAATATCTTCAGTCACTATCTGGGGTTTGAGGTCAATCTGCATCGTAATTTCCGGAGTCCGTTCTATGATGACAGGCGAGCTTCTTGTCATATCTACTACGACAAGAAATCGTCGACCTATAAGTACTACGACCATGGCGATCCCTCCTATGCGGGGGATTGCTTTTGGTTTGTAGCACAGTTGCGGGGTATTGATCTGAGAGCGGGCTTTCGTGAGATACTGCAGATTATTGTTCAAGAGCTGGGGCTTCATATCCTTGCGGAAGAGCAGGCAAAGAAACCTGTTGCAACAGAGACTTTGCATACTTCTACGCTGAGTGAGTCTGTCCAGGATGAGCTCCCCTATAGCTTCGAGATTCAGCCTTTTGATGATGGGCTCTTAGCTTATTGGGCACACTATGGTATCTATGAAGATACCCTCAGGCGCTTTCGGGTACGGTCATTGAAGAGCTATAGGAGCCAGACGAAGGAGGGTAAGCCCTTTGAGTTGAAAGCTAGCCCTACGGAGCCTATCTATGCCTACATCGGTGATGGCTACATTAAGATTTATCGCCCCAACAGCTCGAAGATGCGCTTCCTCTATGGAGGACGAATGCCCAGTCCCTATTGTTTCGGGATGGAGCAACTCCCCAGTAAAGGTGATATGCTCTTCATTACGGGAGGGGAGAAGGACGTTCTCTCACTTTCCGCTCGACATTTCCATGCGATTTGCTTCAATAGCGAAACTGCGCAGATTCCCGAGCGTATCATTGAGAGTTTACAGCTACGTTTTCGGCATATTATCCTCCTCTATGATTCGGATGCTACTGGGCTTCGTGAGGCTCAGCGGCAGGTAGGTCGCTTGTCGGCTTATCATGTGAAGCAGCTCCAGCTTCCACTCAAAGGGACGAAGTCCGAGAAGGATATTTCGGATTACTTTGCTCTGGGGAATGAGGGGGCCGACTTCCGGGGGCTACTGAATACGCTCCTCTCTCAAATGTACACGCAAACGATGATGCTCCTTCGCTCGTGTGAAATCGACTATGATAACCCTCCTGATGCCTCTAAGTCGCTCGTGGCAGTCAATGGGGTACCACTTGGAACACAGGACAACCTCTTCTGTATCACGGGGGGAGAGGGTACGGGTAAGAGTAACTATGTCTCAGCGATTCTTGCTGGAGCTCTCGCTCAGCAGCGTTTAGAGGCTGAGCTAACGCTAGGGCTTGAAGTTACGCCGAATCCAAAGAGGCTGGCGGTCCTACACTACGATACGGAGCAGTCAGAGGCTCAGCTACACAAGAACCTGGGTAAGACGCTCCGCCGAGCATCACTCACGGCTGTCCCTGACTTCTACCATTCGCTCTATCTAGCTTCGCTCTCGCGTAAGGATCGCTTGAAGCTTATCCAAGAGAGTATGGACATCTTTCATCATAAGCATGGGGGTATTCACCTCGTGGTTATTGATGGTATTGCCGACCTCATTCGATCAGCTAATGATGAGACGGAGAGCATTGCTATCGTCGATGAGCTCTACCGCTTGGCCGGTATCTATAACACCTGCCTTATCTGTGTCCTTCACTTTGTGCCGAGCGGGATTAAGCTCAGGGGGCATATTGGTTCCGAGCTACAGCGCAAGGCGGCAGGTATTCTCTCTATTGAGAGAGATGATCACCCTGAATACTCGGTTGTCAAGGCCTTAAAAGTTAGAGATGGTAGTCCTTTAGATGTGCCGATGATGCTCTTTGGCTGGGATAAGGCTCTTGATATGCACGTCTACCGAGGGGAGAAGTCTAAGGAAGACAAAGACCGGCGTAAGAGTAGCGAGCTGCTTGCTGTAGTTCGTGAGCTTTTCCGTACGACGAGTCATCTATCTTATCAGGACCTCTGCGAAGTCTTGATGCGCGAGCTTGAGATCAAAGATCGTACCGCAAAGAAGTACATTGCCTACATGAAAGAGCAGGGCATTCTTAGGCAAGATGCCCAAGGAAACTATCAAGAGAACAAGTCATGCCCCATCTAGATTCACACCAGAGCGAGGCTCAGTTTCGGAGCCTTTTTGAGAAGCTTATGCTGATGGAAGCTAAGCTTGATGAGCTGCTCTGCCTGCAAAGGCAAGAACATGAACTTCGGGTTTATCCTCCCCTCCGAGCAGAGTACCTCGATATTATTGACGTGTCTAAGCTCCTCAAGGTGGAGCAGAAGACCATCTACAACTGGGTCTCCCTTGGGAAGATTCCCTACCTCAAGGCTAATGGTCGCTTGCTCTTTTTGAGAGCAGAGGTTGATGAGATGCTTAGGCGACGCGAGGAGTGGTAGCGATGAGGTTTTAGCCCCTGAGAGTTCTGCTGGTTGAAGTTCCGATCTTTGTGATAAACTTATAGTGTATTATTTGGCAGAGTAATCAACTTTAGGACAGGCGGAAGTCATCTTCAATTGCCTATCTTTGTGGTTGATAAAAACAAATAGTAATAAACTATGAGTGTATATAGAGAAGCAAAGATAAACCAGCTGCTTCAGCTTGCCCAGAAGGGCGGGCTCTTCTTCTCAAGCTGGCTACATGACCAAGGCTATAGTCCTCAGCTCCTTATGCGCTATCGTAAGTCTGGGTGGTTATCAGCTCTATCAAAGGGTGTTTTTTATCGTAAAGGAGAGAGCTTGTCTGCTTTGGGAGCCCTGGCTTCTTATCAAAGTCAAGTATCTTCTGACTTGTATGTTGCGGCTCATTCCGCTTTGGAGTTATGGGGGTTCAATCACTATGTCCCTATGGGCAAGCCAGTCTTGATGGTTGGCATGCGACAGCGCTCCGTCCCTTTATGGTTGAAATCCTCTTTGTTTGATCGTGATTTCAGACCATTTCATTCGTCGATACTTCAATCAGTTCGCCTTGCTTCATTCCAATATCAAGATTGGCTACTCCAAGTATCGATCCCAGAACAGGCTTTTATCGAGTGTCTGTATTTAGCTCCCAAGCTATATAACTATGTCGATCTCTTCTATATAATGGAACAACTCACGGTGCTTCGAGCAGATGTACTGCAGTTGCTATTAGAGGAAGTCGAGCATTATCGTGTGCGACGTCTTTTCCTTTATATGGCGGAAAAGGCTGGGCATGCTTGGTTCGACGATTTAGATGTATCCCGAATTGATATTGGTTCCCACAAGCATCAGCTGGTTAAGGATGGGGCCTATGTTGCTAAATACAAGATGACTATTCCTAAAGAATTATATAATTATGAATAGCCAGCAGTATCATCAGCAGGTAGCCTTGCTAATACGCATCATGCCTTCTGTCTATAGGATAAAAGAATTTGCTGTTCATGGAGGAACGGCGATCAATCTTTTCCATCAAGATATGCCTCGTTATTCTGTGGATATTGATCTTACTTATATCCCTATTGCTCCGAGGAGTGAGAGCTTGGCTGATATCAATCGCTTGTTGCAGGGCTTAAAAGAGCATATAGAGCGCACCATTCCTGGCATCAAAGTCATGCACAGAGCCGATGTGTGGAAGCTACAGTGCGCTTATCAAGGTGCCCTAGTTAAGATTGAAGTCAATGGAATGAAAAGAGGCCTTCTTGGGGAAGCCGATATCCTGAGTTTGTGCCCTAAGGCTCAAGAAGTGTTCCAAGCAAGTTGTAAGGCTCGTATTGTTTCTTATGCTCAACTCTACGGAGGGAAGCTCGCTGCAGCTCTTAGTCGGCAACATCCTCGGGACCTCTTTGATTTTTGGTTGATGCGAAAAGAGAATTGGGAGCAGGTCAAACAAGGTTTGCTCCTGAGCTTGTGTGGAAGTGACAAACCCATTATTGAGTCCTTGTCACCTCATCGCATCAACCAAGAAGAAGCTCTTGAGAATCAGTTCAAGGGGATGACGAGTACGCCGTTTTCCTACCTTGATTATGAAGAGGCTCGCAAGAATCTTGTAGAGAGGGTTCGTGAGAACTGGACAGATAGGGATAAGAGGTTTCTCTTGTCATTTGAACAGGGCACTCCTGATTGGAGCCTTTGTGTAGCGGGTGATTTAGGACGGTTCCCGGCAGTTCAATGGAAGCTTCAAAACATTCAGAAGTTACGAGATAATAATCCAACAAAATTCCGAGAAGAGATAGAGCGCCTTAGCCACTTCTTGGAGCTTTCATCCTAATACAACTTATCCCCATCTGCACAAGTGGTTGGTAGCTCCTCTTACCTTATCTTCGGTTTAGCGAAGACGACTTTACTCACAGCTTCTTCCTTCTCGTTGGCTCGGGAAGCCGTGGATTGAGCTAAGGAGGATGATTCTTCTGGCGTAGCTGATAGCCCTACAGATATCGGGCGTGTGTTGCCTCCTCCATTGGGGTGCTGCTGTACGTTCTCTTTCTGCTGTATTACTTGGTCCTCTCCCTCCCCCTCGGCTTCGTCCGTAGGGATGAGGGAGAGGGCTATTTTTCTGTCAAGCTCTGCTGCCTGTGCTTTGAGGTCTCTAAGAGCCTCCTCCTTATTCCACTGTCCGCTAGCCATCGCCTTGTAGATCTCGATGTCTTGTGAGGCTCTGGTGAGCTCCTTCTCGTGGGTTGCCATCACCTTGGGAATGCGCTCGAGGGCGGAGAGAAAGTTTTGGCAGGCTAGCTTGGGGTCGCTGGCAAGTTTACCATTGTTGTAGGTGTAGTAGATGCTTCCCTCTCCCTTGACGAAGAATCGATTGACGGAGCCTTGGAAGAGATCTTTTGCTGAGCTCTCGGTCTTGACGAAGATGTTGAAGCCGTAGATTGATCCAATCTTGTGGTATTCTCCTTGGGTTCGAGCTTTCTCGGCTATTTCTTGCAGACGAGATGCTACGAGCTTCATGTCGCAATTCTCTGGAAGCCCCGTCAGTTCCAGCTTATTGATGGCATTACCGTCTGTGTCACGCTGCACGCGGGCTTCAAATAAGGCCTGATCTCCCTTAGCTTCGGCCACACGGCTTGTGTGGAACTCTACGGAGTGCTCCAGTTCTTGGAGCTTTCCTGAAGCAGCGTCTCGCTCCTTCATGAAGTTCTTACGTTCTGACTCCAGGGCTGTGATCTTCTTGTCAAGTTTTGCCTTCTCTAGGAGGTCGGTATTGCCTGAGAGTACAGCCACGTATTCGGAGAAGTTCATTCCACTTTCCTCGTCCATAGCGCCCTCATCGATGGTTCGTGCACCGAGGGTATTGCTCTTGAGCTGGTTGATGAAGAGCTGCTTGTTGTGTAGGAGGTTGAACTTGTAGCTGTCGAGCGAACGCTCTACGGCATAGATGATGACATCGACCGTGTTATTTGCGCACTCCTTGGCTACTTGATTGCCCTTGCGTACGGCTCTTCCGTTGCGTTGCTCGAGGTCCGATGGTCTCCAGGGGGTATCCAGGTGATGAATGGCCACGGCTCGCTGCTGGGCGTTAACGCCTGTGCCGAGCATAGATGTTGAGCCGAAGATGATGCGGATCTCTCCTCGATTCATGGCCTCTACCATGGCTTTCTTCGCTCGCTCGTTCTTGCATTCCTGTATGAATCGTATCTCGTGAGCAGGGATCTTATAGTCTTCTATGAGCTTGCGCTTGATTTCCGAATACACGTTCCATTCTCCAGGCTTGTAGGTCCCGAGGTCAGAGAAGACAAACTGCGTACCTTTCTGTACGTCAAACTTCTGATAGTAGTCCGCCAGCATCTTAGCGCAGTGCGAAGCCTTGTTGTCGATGTGGTCGCTATACTGCTCCTCACTAATCATGCGCAAGTCCAAACTCATTTTGCGGGCATAGTCTGTTGCGATAAGCATCTTGGCCTTTTCCTCACGTTCGCTAAGCGGTTCACGCCCTAAGACTGTGGCGTTGCCCGTCTTGGCAAACTCCATCAATCGTTTGATAAAATCCTCCTGCTCAGGCGTTGGTGGAATGTTGTGCAGGATCTCATTCTTCTCGGGACGGTCAATGCCGATATCCTTTGCTGTGCGGAAGTCACAAATCTCCGCATAGAAGGCCGCAAGCTCAGGGACCTTGATGAAGGTACGGAAGCGCTCCTTCTGGATGATCTCGTTAGTGATGGAGAACTCGTAGTCTGTGCTCTTTTGGGCAAAGACGGCAGCCCAGGCATCAAAGCTGTTGATGCCTTGTTTCTCGAGGGCTTGTGGGCGCAGATATTTGAAGAGTAGATAGAGCTCGGTCAAACTATTGGAGATTGTAGTGCCGCTGAGGAAGGTTGCTCCTAGGTCTTTCCCTGAGCGCTCTTGGATGGTGCGAATGGCAAAGAGCAAGTTGAGCGCTCGTTGTGAGCCATCAGGGTTCCCTAGACCCGATACGCGGTCGTGGCGGGTATTGAACATGAGGTTCTTGAATTGGTGTGACTCATCGACGAAGAGGTGATCTATGCCCATCATCTTGAAGTCCACAGCGTCATCCTTACGCTCGGAGATGCTGTCCTGGATGTCGTGGAGCTTGACCTCAAGTGTTTGCTTGCGCTTCTCAAGTCCTTTGAGCATCCCGCGGGAGATGTCTTTGCCTTCTCTTCGGAGGACATTGAGGTTCTCTTCCACGGAGTCCATCTCCTTTTGTAAGATGGCTTGTTGTATCTCGAGGGCCTGAGGGATCATCCCGAACTGCTCGTGCGTCAGGATGATGCAATCCCAGTCGTTGTTCTTGATGTCGACAAAGATGCGCTGGCGGTTCTGCTTGGTGAAATCATCCTTGCCGGGGTAGAGTATCCGCGCATTAGGATAGGCCTTGCGGAAGGTGTCAGCGATATCAAAGACGTTGGCTTTGAGTCCTATGATCATGGGCTTATTTGCCAGTCCGAGTCGCTTCATCTCATAGGCCGCGGTACACATGATAAGCGTCTTCCCTGCCCCTACTTCATGGTCACAGATCCCTCCTCCATTGGTTTTCAGCATCCATACGGCATCTTTCTGACTTTTGTATAGGTCAGGGATGCCGAGTCGCTTGAGGTCTAGGTCGGGGAAGCTCTGATGCGCTCCGTCGAAATTGGGGCGCACGAAGCAATTGAAGAGTTCGTTGTAGCGATCGGTGAGCTGCTCTTTGAATGTCTCGGGGCGTCTTGTGAGCCAATCGACAAAGGCTTGTCTAATCTCCTCGATCTTGTTGTTAGCTTGCTGGATTTTCTCGCCATCACGCACCTTGATGGACTTCGTTTCTCCCGAGGAGGGGTCGATGATCTCCTTGCTCTTGTTAATGTCGGGAATGGTATTATGCAGAGCATGCTTCAGTAGGTGTAGCCCGTCGTATCGACGGAACTCACCTTGTACGGCGTATTTATGCCAGATGTTACCATTCTTCCGATCACAAGTGATGGTATACTCATCCATGTTGGCATGATACGCCACACGGATATCTGTGCCGAAGAAGTCGGAGGCAAACTCACCGTACACAGCTGCTGGGATCCAGCGTTCCCCGAGGTTGAAGTCCAGGTCGGCAAAGGGTATAGGTGTTGGGCGTGCTGCCATAAGGGCTGCCAAGCTCTGTTTCCCTTCCTCGTGGTCGGGGTGGTCAAGTAGCCACGAGGCAAGCCTATCAGCTTTCTCGATTACGTTGCCCGAGATGAACTTATCGGCTACCTCATAGCCACCTGCCTCAGGATTGTAGTAGATACGTCCCTCGAGGGCAGAGATGATGTCGTTCTCCTCCATCTCGGGAAGTAGCGAAGCCATGTAGGAGAGCTCCACACTTCCGTACTTGTTGAGCGAGGCTCCTAGAGCTTCGAGCGGGTCGGAAGCGATTGAGAGTTCGGCGGAGGAGAAGGCTGTGGGATGATCGAAGATATCCGCTTTGACGAAGTGTCCATCGATAGAGCGCTCAAGAAAGAGCATCTCCATCCCCGTGGCATCCATCTTAATGATGTCCGTATTGGCTTTTTTGTTCAGCTCTCCCCAGCGAGCGACATAGGCATCGTAGAGCCGGTTGAGCTTCTCCCGTTCCTCTTTGTCCTCGGCATGGTTGGTGGCCTCATAGTCATAGAGCCGGTGGTAGCTCTCGCGGATCTCTATGTAGGCTCTTAAGCGAGTAAGCTGAGCGAGGGGGAGATCCATGGGGTGAAAGGTTGGGCGCCTCTTGAGGTCAGAGAGGTAGCCTACCTGTCCTTTCTGCGCGACGATAGAGCCATCGCGAAGGTGGCTGTCGGGGGTGGAGAGGAAGGGGCGAGGAGATGTGTCAAAGACCTCCCGATACTCGGTTGTGGGGACCACCTGGCCTTGTCCGGCTTCATCAGTGAAGTCGAAGAGAGAAGCCTCTTGGATCGTATCGCGAGCAGGCTGCTTACGCCTGCGGGATGTTTGGGTCTTAGTTTCCGTATGAGCCTTCTGTGAGGAGGGGCTATGCTTTGGGGTATTAGCCTTGAGTTCGGCACTCACCCGCTCTACTTCTTGGGTCCAGAGGGTGTATTCTTCTGGCGCAAAGAGTAGCTCCTCCTGCTCGTGGCTTGCCTGCATGATGGGGTGATGATCGTCATCAAAGTACACGGTCTGCCCATTCATCTCTCGGGGAGCTTCCATGTCGGGTCGTCGCTCAGGCGCTTCATACTGACGAAACAGGGTGAGTGCAGGGACTCCCTCAGGAGCAATTTCTTCGTTAGAGAGTGTCCTTTGTTCCTTGTCTAGCTCCTCTGTCGGGTTCTCTTCAGCCTGTAGAGCTTCCTTTGTGAAGTGCCCATGTACGAGCTCTTCAAGCTCTTCTATCTGATGGAGCTTAGTGGGAGAGAAGTAGAGGTCTCGTTCGATGCGTAGCCCTCTTACCCTGACCTCTTCCATCTCATCGAGTGAGATGTTCCCGAGTTCCCATCCATAGCCCATAGTAACTGCCCCAAAGCCGATACGCTCTTTCGGGTCGTACTCCAGGAGGTAGGCGGTGTAAGCTCCAGCGGGGAAGAAGTAGCGAGCATAGGCGGTACGATCACCGAGGAGCTCGTTTTCTGTACTGTAGAGCTGGGGGAGGCTCTTCTCGATGGCCTTAGGCATCAGGTTAAAGGCATCGTCTCTTTCTTTGTCTTTCTTTTGAGCCTCCTTCTGCGGGGATCCTACGGTCACTCCGAGAGCGAGGAGCTTCTTCTCGGCTTCTGCTTGGCGCTCTTCTTCAGTCGTTGCTACTCCTGTTTTGTAGAGCTTTCGATCGAAGTGCTGTGCTACATCCTGAGCGAGCTGTATCCGCAGGCTGTCAGCCATCTCGTCTATGCCCCCATCAAATTGGTATACCCAGGCTGCTTTCCCGTAGGGGTTGGTTCCCATGGTTCGCTCGGTCGCGATCGTATGCGAGCGGACCTCTTCCCATGAGCCCTCTAAGAGGGAGTTGTGGGTGAAGGCTATGGAGAAGCCATCGCCACTGGGCACAGCTGCAGTACGTACGAAGCGCTCTTCTTCGCCAGGCGTTATCCCCTTGCCCGTTTGCTTTTGCAGGACGATGAGGTCACTGCCGACCTCGGTCCCGGCATGCTCTGAGAACATGCCTGAGGGTAGGCGAATGGCCGAGATGAGCCGGCTCTGCTCCATCAGATAGCGTCGGAAGATCTCGTTGTAGGGGGAGTCAAGTACCCCCTGCGACGTGATGAACGCCAGGACGCCACCCTCTCGTAGGCTCTCCAGCCCCTTGATGAAGAAGTAATTGTGGATGGTGCGTGTTGCTTCCCGCTTGATGCTATCCTTCCCTTTGGAGTAGGCTCGATCATAGACCATGAAGTCACCGAAAGGGATGTTGCTTGTGATGAGATCATACCGATCCGCCTCAGCGAGCTCGCCGAGGGATTCGAAGGGAGCTTGGCGAACCGTTACTTTGCTCTCTCCAAGGGGATGGAGTGCTTGGGCTATCCGAGCCGTGAGTAAGTCCTTTTCGAGCGCATCAACACGGCGAACATAAGGAGCAAAGGTATCGGCAAAGGCTCCTATCCCGGATGATGGATCCAGGCAAGAGTGAAACTCCACTCCGGTCTCAGCTAAGGCTGTAGCGATGGCGGAGACTATGCGCGTGTCGGTATAGAAGGAGGTCAAGACACTAGCCTTGATACTCTCCCAGTAGCGTTTGGCGATCAGAGCATCGGGAGCTTCTCGGTAGATGAGCTGCTTCAAGGCGCAGGTGGGCTTGAAGAGCTCTTGCTCGGACTTTTCCCAGTAGCGAATATCCTCGGGCTGTTCGGTGCGATTCAGTACACATTTGAGCCCTCCGAAGCCTTGGTAGGCGCCTAGGATGATCCGCTCTTCTTCGGTGGCTAGCCTTTGCTCTTTCTCGAGGCGAAGGATGATGTGGATCGCTTGGGTATTGGCTGCAAGTACGGCTTTCTTGTTGTAAGGCATAGCTGAGTTTGTGCTTCTGAGGGGGGGGATTCTAGAGGTCGTCCGAAAAGTCACTAATGTTCCGCCGAAAAGTGGCTAATCTTTTGCCCAAAAGATTAGCCACTTTTCGGCGGTCTATAAGGCGCTTTCCAGAGGATCGTTAGCGTCTTCTGTGGGGGTGGCTATTGGAGTCGAACTCAAACCCCGTTGAGCCGTCCCCTCGGAGGGTGATATGGGCATTGAACTTCTTGCCCGCTTTGTTCTGAAAGCCTTTGATGAGGCAGGTCCGTCTACTGATAAGGAGCTCCTTGATGTGTGCTTCTGTGAGCTTTACCCCGCAGATCTCACGGAAGATGTGGAAGTCACACGTCTCGTTGCGGCACTTGACGATCTTAGCAAAGATGCCCACAGAGTCCTGGGCACAGAGCGGGCAGCGGTAGGAGGGATAGGCTGGAGCTTCAGCCTGCAGGGCGAGGAGCTTGTGACAGATGTCTGTGGTGTAGCTTCTGATTCGGAGAGCGAAGTCTTCGGCAGAAGCCTTCCCCGCTTCTATAGCTGAGAGGGTGAGCTCCCAGTTGGCCGTGAGTTCGGCATTGGCTAGTTCCTGGTCCTTGACGAGCTGATAGACGGACAGCCCTTTCTCTGTGGGGATGAGCGTCTTCTTTTCCCGACGGATGAGTTCGCGTAGGATGAGTGTCTCGATGATGCTTGCGCGGGTAGCGGGTGTCCCGAGTCCGCACTCGGCAATCGCCTTGCGACTCTCAGCATCGGTCAGCTCCCGCCCAGCATGCTCCATGGAGGAGAGCAGGGAGGCTTCGGTAAACAAAGGCTTGGGCTTGGTCTGATGCTCCGTGATCTCAGAGTGACGAAGGGGTAAGTGCTCCCCTTCGGTGAGCATGGGGAGTTGTTCGAGGAGCTCTTCCTCGTCGTCTGTCGCCTCTGCTTTGTCCTTTCCTCCGTCTTGCGAATAAGCTCTCCAGCCCAGCGACAGTCTATGTGTAGCCCGCCAACTGTAGCGGTAGGTCCCGTCGCTCAGCTCCGTCTGCATACGCTCTTCTTCGCTGTTGGGAGCAAAGGCTTCGATAAATCGGCTGAGGATCATCTGATAGAGCATCGTCTCTTCTGGAGATAGTCCCTCGGGGGACTCACCTGTTGGGAGGAGAGCATGATGGTCGGTCACCCGATGATTGTCGACAGCATGCCGATTAAGCGGTTGGCTAAGAGTGATACCTAGCTGATGGAGTAGGGTGGGGATCGTCTCGAAGACATCTTCGCTGATGTAGCGACTCCCGGTGCGTGGGTAGCTTATGATCTTCTTTTCATAAAGAGCTTGGGCTAGCGAGAGGGTCTTGTCGGCCGAGAAGCCGTGCTTGCGGTTGGCGTCTTTCTGAAGTGCGGTGAGGTCAAAGAGGAGAGGAGGTGGGGTCTCGGTGCACTTCCGCTCGACCGATAGGATCTTCAGATGGGGCTGACCACTTAGCGCTGTCAGGGCGCTTTGGGCAAGGTCCTTGTCCTCGAAGCGCTCTTGACAAAGAGCCTTGAGGAGGATGCCGTCTTGCTCAATCGTGGCATGGAGTCTCCAGTAGGGGCGGGATGAGAAGCCTTGGTGCTCTAAGAAGCGGCGACATACTAGGGCGAGTGTCGGGGTCTGTACACGCCCCAGCGAATAGGCTCCACGGCGAGCTATCGAGAGTGCTCGACTGGCATTGATGCCGACGAGCCAGTCTGCCTCGCTACGAGCTTTTCCTGCCTGGTAGAGTGCATCATACTGCTCCCCAGGTTTGAGCTTTGCGAGTCCCTCCCGAATTGCCTTGTCGGTGAGGGAGGAGATCCATAGCCGTCGGAAGGGCTTTTGGCAGGTGAGGTAGGTGTAGATGTAGCGGAAGATGAGCTCTCCTTCTCTTCCTGCATCGGTAGCGACGATGATCTGCTCGGCACGCTCGAAGCAGGATCGGATCACCTTTAGCTGTTTGAGGGCTGTCGGGTCGTCTTCGAAGGATTTCTCTTTGCGGATTTGTCGAACGATGAGCTGAAAGGGCTGAGGGAGGATGGGGAGTTCGTCGGCCTTGTATGTCCCGAGTCCGTAGTGTTCGGGCAGGGCTAGGGTGATGAGATGACCGAATGCCCAAGTGACGAGGTAGTCCTTGCCCTCGATGAAGCCGTCTTGCTGGTGTGTTGCCCCTACGATGCGTGCAATGTCACGAGCTACAGAGGGCTTTTCTGCGATGATACAGGTCGTCATGGTCTTGTGTCTTTGGCTTAAAGCTTATGTCCACGACGAGCCTTACGCTCTTGCTTCTGCTTCTGATCGGCTGTGGGCTCTGTTTGCTCAGACTTGAGGGGCTCTTTGAGGTGCTTGGTCGCTTCGTTGGTTTTGCCTTCGTTGTTCACTGCTACCTGGGTCTTGTGTCCCTCGGCTACGGCTTCGACTTCCTGCTTCCCTTGCTTCTTCTCGGGGTTGTACTTGAAGAAGCGGGGGCGGTTCTGTTCCTTATCCATACGGACGTAGGCGTTGAAGTGCTTGCCTTCCTTGTCGACCATATTCTTGAGGTAGAGGGTGCGTCCCGAGTCAAGAGCCTCGCGCTGCTTCTCGGTCAGCTCAAGCCCACAGAGTTTACGGGGAGCGCCCTGGCTTTGCCCTGGGTAGAGAGACTGCTCCTGACGCTCACGAAGACTCTTGCTGTCGCCGAAGATGAACTCGATGCCCTTCTTATCGGCATTGACTTGAAGCGTAGCGTCGAAGGACTTGCCGTTCTTGGAGGTCATGCCCTCTACTTTGACCGCCTTACCCTCTACAAGGTCTTTGTACTGCTGGTCAGAGAGCGTCACCCCTTTGATCTCCTTAGGGATGGATACTCGGTCAGCACGTAAGGCAAGGAGCTCGTTGGTCTGTGGGTCAATGGATACGTAGGCGTCGAAGAGCTCTCCCTGCTTGGTGACGACTTCGATGGTCTTGCCTAGGTTGCCCGTCTTGAGGAGCTGTGCCTTGTCCTCGGGGCTGAACTTGTAGCCCATGTAAGGGAAGTCAAGCTGGGGCTCCTTGCGCATGGCATGAACGGCTAGGCCGATGTTGCCATCATCGTCGGTGCGGAACGCTAGGCGTGCCTCGGTGTAGATCGAGCTGTTGCCGTAGGGTACTGCGATGGGGAGGAGGTCACTCTTCTGCCAGGAGAGCATCTTTTCGAGCGCTCCACTGGCTTTGAGCTTCTCGCGACTGAGGCCGAGATCCTCGAGCATATGCCAGTCGATCTTCTCGGGATCGATAGCGGTAGCGCGCTTCTGCATGGGAAGGAAGTCCTCAAAGGACACTTGCTGTGATTTGATGAGCTCTTCGGAGGCAGGATGGTGCCGATTCTGCAAGGAGGAGCGAAGGCTCTCTACGCCTTGCTCGACGTTGCTTGCAAGGACCTTGTACAGTCCGAAGCGAGTCGGGTCGTTGAACTGCTTGAGGAAGTTCTTCATGAAGTTCTTCAGCAGCCCGTCTTGGTTATTGAACTTGAGGAAGCTACTCTGATTGGTGGCCTCAGCGGAGGTCGTCTTGAGCTCTCCCTCTTCGTTGATGTCCGAGATGATGGAGAGTTTGCCTACCTCGGATGCATTCTGGACCTCTGTGCGGTCCTCTAGGACTAGTACGTAGTCCTCCATGTGATTGTTGTCCATAATGATGCCAATGTCTGATATAAAGTATTCTGTGTGGCAAATATATGGATGGAAATAATGTGTTTCAGAGTCTTGGGATAGGGAGGGATGTCGAGGGTGAAAAGGGGAACTTCGGTTTGTGATTGAGGCCCCTCCATCAGAATTTGTTTAATTGAGACCTTTGCACGACATTTCAAGGGTATACAGGATTTTGTATACTGCTGATATTTAGTTTCTTAATAACTAAATCGGTCGTATAGCTATGCCTACCAAACAAACCGAATCCGCTCCGAGCTTTCTGCAAGTTTATACGCAGGTGCGTCGCGACCGTATGAAGCACTCGTTCCTTCGACAGATCAGCGCTTGCGTTGACTGGCGAGGTATTCGCACACTACTCAACAAGAAGTATACAAAGACCCAGAATGCCACAGGCAATCCAGCCTATGATGCCTTGATGATGTTCAAGATCCTACTGCTTCAGACCTGGTACGGCCTGAGTGATTACGAAGTCGAAGAACGGATCAACGACTCCCTCCTCTTCAGCGAATTCCCCCTCTTGGATATGGGCCTTCCAGCTCCAGACCACAGCACCATCTGTCGCTTTCGCGCTGAACTGACCCGCTTGGGGATTATGGACAAGCTCCTTCGCGAGCTGAATAAGCAGTTCAAGAAGCACGGGATTAGCCGTATTGACCAAGGGGCTATCGTGGATGCGAGCATTGTGGATAGCCCGCACGCTCCCGATGGAAGTATCCTCATCGAAGTGGCAGACGACCGAGAGGACTTGCGCACCGAAGAAGAGCAAGCCCAAGAGCAGGCTTATCAGTATGAGTTGAAAAGTCGCAAACCAGGGGTCGATACGGAAGCCCGTTGGATGCGCAAAGGCAGACACTCGCACTTGTGGGGGATGTGTAGAATGCAAGAAATCTCGATGCGTTTGTTTGATACAATAAAAGTTATTATATTTGGGTGTTCGAAGGATGAGCCTTTTTGTCCTTGTCCTCTCGAAATAGCCAGAATCCGAAAAGGCGAATAAGAGAGTAGGAAACTTTTTAGATCTACCATTATGAAGCAATTAGATTTTGATGGTCTTGTAAAGATCAGCAACGAAGGGTTGAAAGCCTTGAAAGGGGGCGTCACCATGCACTCAGTAACGGTTATTGCCAAACGTAAGCCAAAGAAGCAGTCAGAGTATGAAAGTGGGGGGTGTAGTGAGCATGGCAATCAATGTGATGGAGACGATAATGTCCACGATGATTGATGTGCAATGATCAATCTAAGAAGATGAGAGTTATGCAAGGGGGGGGCGTGCCTAGACAGTAAGTCCAGATCCCCCTCCTTGCGTGACCTCTTGAAGTTTGCTTATGGTATTAATTTTGTCAAACTACGGAGACTACTCCTCGGATATTGTGATGGATCATATCAGAGTATTAGGAGGAGAGTGTATCCGCATCAATTCCTTCGATCTGCTTAATAGCTCAATAAGACTTTCTGTGTCTGATAGCTTTTTAGAATATGATGGCTATATAATCAATCCTGAAGAAATTGGTTCTGTTTGGTTTAGAAAATTTGGCTTTTTTAGGAAGAGCTCTCAGTACCAGAGGATGCAGAGTTTTTTAGAACCAACAGCACAATCGTATATTGCTACTGAATTTTCAAGAGTCGTAGAAGCTTTTGAATACTACTTTAATTCGTCTTTTTGGCTGACACACCCCAAATATATAGCTCTGAATAAGTTTATAGTTTTAAAACAAGCACAGGAAGTCGGACTATTGGTTCCATCAACATATATAATTAATAGGCGTGAACAACTTGTGAAAGTTAGAGATATGGAGGGCGATATTATATCAAAGTCCATTTATGATCCCCTTATAATTTGTTCAAAAGAAAAGAATTATACGATGTATACAACTCTTGTTAGAGAACAGGATCTGCTCGGGATTCCAGATAGTTTTCTCCCTTCAATGATTCAGAAAGCTATTCCAAAGCAGTTTGAAGTTAGAACTTTTTTCTTGATGGGAGAGTGCTTTTCCATGGCAATAATGTCTCAAGCTGATCAAGCTACAGCAATGGACTATAGGAAGTATAATTTTGATAACCCTAATAGGTTCCTCCCCTTCCAGTTACCTGCCGACATTGAAGGGAAAATACGAGATCTTATGAGAAAGTTGTCTTTGAATACCGGATCTATAGATTTTATACTAACCCCAGATGATGAATATATTTTCTTAGAGGTTAACCCTACTGGACAGTTTGGAATGGTTGACTATTCCTGTAACTACGGCCTACATAAGAAAGTTGCTGATATTCTTATCTCAAAAGACACAAAGCGTCATGAAAAAGTTTTTCGAAAGAGCTGATTTGGATACGAGTTCTTTATCCTCTGTCTCTCTAAATACGCTTCTTGCGGAAGAAATAGATGAGGAGAGCGGAGTGTCTGTGATGGAAGTTGGATATAGAACTCTATCCTGCTCGTACTACAACAACAGAGATCACATAGCATACTTGTACTTTAAGGATATTGTAATCTCCGATGGAGATTGATGTATAAGTTAAGCCCCTGTAATATGGGAAAGAATGTTAGATAAATTTGTTATTATAGTGCTGGAATAATTTGGAAGTTAAGAGATGAGTACAAAAGAGAAAAAAATCATATTAGCACCTTGTTGTGTTATTGTACAAGGCCGGAATTATTCGTGTATCTATGATTTACAAAGAAATGGCATTTATAGATTCCCGAATAAGTATCTTTCTATATTCCATAAGGATTTAGCTGGTCGGGAGGTTTGGACTATATTGACTGAGAACTCCTCCCCTCAGGAGAGGGAATTTATTGACTCTCTCAAAGAAAATCAGTTGTGTGTAGCGACTAGTCAAAGTGATTATTTTCGCCCATTGGGGACGGAGTGTTATATCGAGAGATTTTGTGAAAATGCAATAATAGATAGAGATGAGGAGTCTGTTTTTTCAATGGAGGAAGTCTCAAAAAAGCTTAGTTTGGTATCTTGTGCAGCAATAAGCCTTAGGTACTTTTATCCTGCTAGTATAGGAGTTATAGAATCTGATCTGAGGGCATTTATAGACTCGACAGTAAGGTATATAGAGGTTCATTGTGTCTATTCGGGAAAGTTTTCCCAAGTGGATTTCCCCGAGTTTAAAAGACGGAATGGTAGAGTCGGAGCATTTATATTCTATCTAGGGGAGGAGGATAAAACTATTAATCAAGGCAGTGATTTTTACCTCCAGTTTAAGAGGGTACCAATGGACAGCTCTAGTACATGCGGATGTGTTTCTATGAGAAAAATGAGAGCACAGACACAGCTATATATTGAATCGAAAAATTACAACAATTGCTTATATCGTAAAGTATATATAGATAGTAGGGGACAGGTGAGAAATTGTCCTGGAACCTCAAGGTGTTATGGCATGATTGATGATGACAAGCTGCGACTGAATGCAGTTCTTTGTTCATCCGAATTTCAGGAGTATTGGACCTTGACTAAGGATGTAATAGAGGAATGCCAAGATTGTGAGTTCAGATATGCCTGTATCGATTGTCGTTGTTCTCTTCAAGAGCCGGGAAATATATACTCCAAACCATCGAAGTGTCAGTATATCCCATGATATCCTTCAATGAAATGAAGAAGACCGCTATCCAAGCCTTATGTGCTTGCCTATATATGAGCATCCTTACTTCGTGCGGAGCTCAGCAGGCGCTCTGCTTTGCCCCACAAACAGCGCTCGACACAAGCGCCAACATGATCAAGGTCGCTGATCAGCCCGTCTTCAAGGTATCTACCTCGGTACTGAACCTCAAGGAGAAGCAACTTGCGCTGAACAAGGAAGCGCTGCCGAAGGAGTGGGCAGCGTATATCGCCTCCATTCTCAAGGAATGCCATTCAGATCAGGACACCATCATCGCTGCTTCGCCGAGCTTCACCCTCGTAAAGAGCACGGGCACTCATAGTAAGCGTTATGTCGGCTATATGTATAGCTATCAGCTTAACTTCGAGTCAGGGCGCTGGGTCTGCATAGGTCTTGATGCCGCAACGGAGAGTGCACCGACGATGGATGGAGTGTGTGGATTTCTACGGAGGATCTATGTGATCAAGCGGAGGAATCGCGTGATCGTCAAGGATTCTTTCGGAGATATCGCCATTGTCTATGTCCTACAGGGGCGGGATAGCAAAGCTTCTTTCAGCCACACCTCCGCTTGGAGACCCGCCGACATCTCCGCTATGATTTCGACAGCGTACTATATTCAGAGGGAGTTCGATCCCAAGAGCCATGCCGTAGCGACTGGGAGGTATGTAAAGTAATCCACTAAGCCATGAAGAAGCTATTCACCATCGTCCTCTGCTGCCTCTGTGCTCAGATCACGCTACTCTCGCAGATCATATACTCGGGGCGGGCCATCTCGTCCGAAGACAAGACGCCGATTCCCCTGGCCAACATCGTCCTCTTGGCGCAAGACTCCTCCTTCATCGCTGGCGGGGTCACCGACGAGCTCGGGCGCTATTCGATCACGACGGAGCAAGGGAAAGTCCCGCAGTGGATACGAGCGACCTGCATCGGCTATGAGGATCTACTGCGACCGATTAGCTTGTATCCCCAAGTAGGAGCAGAGCTTGTCTTAGAGGTGCATACTGACCAGCTGCAGGATGTGACGATCCGAGCGAAGCGCAAGGCCTTCTCTCTCAAGGATGGTGCATTCGTTGCCAATGTCTCGGCGATGCCTTCACTCAGGAATAGCGGTTCGATAGATAACCTCCTGAACCGTATACCCTTCGTGCAGGGATCGGACGGATCCTATTCGGTGCTCGGCACGGGTGGTGAGGCTACCCTCTACCTGGATGGTCAGCGGGTGCAGGACGCAAGTATCCTGAAGCACCTACGCTCCCAAGATATCGCGAGTGTCGAAGTCATCAATACCCCTGGAGCCCAGTATAAGGCATCTACGAAGTCGGTGATCAAGATCCACACGATCAAGAAGCAGAATATGACCAGCCTCTCTGCTTCGCAATACGCCCTCCTGCAGCATCGCCTCAGCACCTATACCGGAGTCAACGTCGCTCACTCTAGCGCTCGGACTTATTGGACCCTCAATGCGGGCTACAGCCACACGGCTATAGCCAGCGGGAATACAGACTACTACGCCCTACGTAATGCAGGGGGGAGCCTGTCGGAGACCTCCAGCACCTTGGATATGACCAACCGAAGTGACTTCTTCATGGGTGGCTTAAGTCTGAATATATCCCCAGCTAAGGAGACGAACATCGGCTTTGTCTCCAACCTCAAGGTGAGTGCTGTGAAGTTCGATTACGCTTCTGAGGGGCTGATCCACAAGGAGAGCGGGATCGTACGCCTGAATACTCCCTATACCTCGCAAATAGATTCACGTCCCTACAAATCCACTTCTAGCCTCTATTACAATGGGAAGATAGGGACGACGAGTGTGAATGTCACCGATGAGATCCTTCTGGGGAGTGCGACGAAGTCCTCCGTATACGACGAGGTAGGTACTTCGGCCTCTGTGAAGACTCTAGGGACGCAGCGCTATGCGATGAATTCGCTGATGCTGTCCTTCCAGACACCCATCAAGGGAGTGAAGCTAGGCTACGGCGCCGAGGTGACGATGAGCTTCAATAGGAATGAGCTCCAGAAGACGGAGCAGGGTATAGCGACGGATGTCTCCGGCTCTACGGTCAAGAATGGGCAGACACTCCTCTCCTCCTTCTTCGACGTAAGAGCCCAGTGGCTCGGCCTCGCATGGTATGCTGGTCTGCGCTACGAATACGAATCCTCTTCGTATACTCAAGGGGGCGTGCTTATGGCTAGTCAGAAGCCTTCTCCACACTTCCTGAGCCCCAGTATCTCTCTGTCTTATTCAGGGGAAGACCTTAGAGCGACCCTTTCTTATCGTAAGAGCCTCAACCGACCAGCGTACTCGTCCTTGAATAACTTTACTCTCATCGAGAACCAGTACGTCTACCAGCAGGGCAACCCCTTCCTACTCAATGAGACCAATGATGCCCTACAGCTCCTCGGCACGTACAAGACGCTCTCCTTCAGCGCCAGCTATAACTACATTCGGAATACGGCGACCACAGCGCTAGCCCGCCACGAGACTAAGGACGACGTGGTGCTCAAGCGTGTGATCAGTATCCCCAGCTATTCGACGCTCTCGCTGGGGCTGGAGTGGAGTGATTCATTCGGTCCGTACTCTCCATCAATAGAGGTGGGATTCCAAAAGCAGCTCCTCAAGTACAGTGGCTTGACCTTCGATCGCCCGATGCTGGAGCTCTCGACAAGCCATTATGTAGAGCTGGGGAAGGGCTGGAGTGTGAACGCTGACGCCAGCTACTCAAGTAGAAGGCATCACCTCTTCAATGAGTACTCTGCTCAGTGGAGCTACAGCCTGATGCTATCCAAGGAGGTCGGGAACTTCACCTTTGACCTCAGCCTGCAGAACCTCTTCCTTGACAACAAGCATTACAAGACACGCAGGATGGCTGGCATCTTTGCGCAGGAGATCGAAGCGCAGGACTTCTCGGGCGTCGGCTTGAATGTCTCCTACCGCATCCATTCCGTCAAGGCAGGCTACCGCAACAAGAAGACTAGTAACGAGAATAAGCGCTTTTAGTATGTTTTTCCGAAAACGCATTCAGGCTTTTCGGCAGTACGATTCGATGGATTGTGGTCCGACATGCCTAAGGATTGTAGCGAAGTATTACGGAAGAGATGTGGAAGTTGAAACTATTCGGAAATGGTCTGGTATTGCACGGGATGGAGTCTCCTTATTCGGGCTAGATGTAGCGGCTAAGAAGCTTGGCTTTACAACAAATGCGGTATTAGCAACGGCTCTTGATCTGATCGAACACTTTGATGGCCCATGCATCGTTCATTGGAATCAAAAGCATTTTATGGTTTGCTACAAGATTACTTCTAGACGTTCTACATCCATCTTTCATGTTGTTGATCCGGCACAGGGCTGGTGCAAATTTTCAATGGTGGAATTTCGTCGGTTTTTTGAGACTCATGATGGGAAAGGGGTTGTCTTGTTTTTGACGCCAGGGGAAGACTTCACAAAAAAATCTATCTCAAAGAGTAAGTTAGCCATATGGAGCTCTTTTCTTCCGTATGTCCAGAGGTATAAACGGCTATTCTTCCACATACTTATATTTCTGCTTATTACAAGTGCCTTAGGGTTTATCTTCCCTGTGCTCACTCAGAAAATCATCGATGATGGTGTTCAATTGAGGGATAAACATTTAATCGGGATTCTTGTTTTTGCACAATTAGGAATCCTTATTTCTCGATTTTGTGTTGATTTTTTGCGCTCTTGGGCTCTGCTACAAATTAATTACAAGGTTGATATACTATTTTTGTCAGACTTTCTCCGAAAGGTCGTCCGCCTTCCTCTCACATTCTTTGATACTAAGAATGTAGGGGATATAATGCAAAGAATAGAAGATAATTCGAGAGTAGAAAGTTTCCTTACAGGAGAGTCATTCCTCGCTGTGTTTTCCGTTGTTAATCTTGCTGTTTTTTCGTTGTTACTGGGCTATTATAAGCTACAGTTTTTGTTGATTTTTATTTTCGGGAACACGATCTATGTTATCTGGGTGCTTCTTTTTTTAAAGTACCGACGAGAGTTGGATAATCGTAGATTTGCTCAATCATCCGGAGAACAATCCAAGTTAATTCAGCTTATTACAGGAATATCAGAGGTTAAGATTAACAGGAGTGAAGAAAAGGAAATTTGGGGATGGGAGAGGTTGCAAGCAGGTCTATATAAAATTAGTCTAAAAGGACTTCTGCTCTCTCAAGTACAGAGAACTGGAGGGCTGTTTTTTTGTCAATTCGTAAATTTAGCTATAACTTACTTGGCCGCAATATCTGTTGTTAATGAACAATTGACAATGGGTGAAATGATGTCGATAATGTTTATTATAGGTCAATTATCAGCTCCAATAGAGCAGCTTATTCAGTTTGTTAGATCTGCACAAGATGCATCAATTAGTATTGGACGACTTCATGAGATACAGATGATGAAGGATGAGCATGAGGGAAAACAGGATTTTCAGAGTAGTCACCAGGAGAATATAAGCGTCTTGGACCTTTCCTTTTCATACAACTATCCAGAAGATAAAATGGTTATCCATGATCTTAATCTGATTTTTCCCAGGAAGAAGGTGACCGCAATAGTTGGAGCTAGTGGTAGTGGAAAAACGACTTTGATTAAGTTGCTTTTGGGACTCTATACACCTACATATGGTAAAATATTAGTCGGAGATAATGATATTAATACTATTAGTCCATTTCAGTGGAGAGCTGGGGTCGGTGCTGTATTGCAGGATGGATTGATCTTTTCAGCTACCATTGCAGAGAATATTGCTCTTTCTGATTTGGTTGGGATTGATTTAGATCGAGTTATTTATGCTGCAAAAGTTGCTTGTATTCATGACTACATAGAGATGTTGCCATTGAAGTATCATACGCATATTGGAATGGAAGGTACAGGCTTAAGTCAAGGACAAAAACAGCGGATACTAATTGCTCGAATGGTATATAAGAATCCTAGTATTATTTTTTTGGATGAAGCGACAAATGCTCTTGATGCTAATAATGAGAAGGAGATAATGAACAATCTAAAAACCTTTTGTCAAGAAAAAACCGTAGTTGTTGTTGCGCATCGCCTTAGTACCGTGAAAGATGCGGATAATATAATGGTAATGGAACAAGGGAGAGTAGTGGAGCAAGGGACTCACGAAGAATTGGCTAGTTTAAGAGGATACTATTATAACCTTGTTAAGAATCAATTGGAGTTAGGTCAATAGCATTCAGATAGTGATTTACCATGAAGTATAGCCCTGAAATAGAAGATATTTTGTCACAGAAAATGCCTGCTTACTATAAGGTAGGGATACTATTTGTTGGTATATTACTAATAATTTTAACACCCTGTGTTTTCCTATTACTTAAAGAGCAAGATAGTTTTACGGCAAGTGATATTCAATTTTATCCGGATTGCAGTAAAGATAGCCTAATATTTTTCTCATTTGATGATGTTTTAGATTTCAAGGATATATCTCATAAACGATATTCGAGTATATGTATTCTTTTTTCTCAAAAAAGCAAATCGGGGAAGGGGAATATGTCTGTTTTTATTGAGGAGGATGGGAGAATTTTTCTTTGTAAAAAAACGAACCTTGAAGACTTTGTCATACGATGTGTATTTACTTATCGAGGTAAGATAGAGGACGTATTTAATAAGTCACATCCCTTTAGGCTCAGATATGATAATTCGACATTGTTTCTGTTCGCCTCCAATGTGAGAAAAATATCAGATTCTGAGTCAATAGTTAATGCATATTTAGATATTAACTCTTCTATAAGATCTCGATTTGTATCGATTCCTTTTTATATCCCGTCAGCAAAAATTACAAACACCAATTAGTAAGCGAATATAAAGTTCTTGCGACTCCTGTAGATGATCAAGGGGACATAAAATTAGGCCTGACCTGAGTAGAGGTATTTATGAGGAGGAACTATTAGAGGGAATTGTATCGAGCTTTTTAATCAGACCCTTTAGGTTAGGATTAGCCTTAATTCGCTCGATCTCGCTTTCGACAAGGCTTAGGATCTCTTGCTTCACGCGCTTATAGTTGGCTTCGATGGTCTCGCTGAGACTATCGGAGCCATCTTCGTTGAGGAACTCCGCGATGACGGGGATGGGTTGGTAAGCCTTGGCTTCGGCTGATACCTTCGCGACATCGACGACAATCTCAGCGTGGAAGATCTTCTGCTCAATGCGCTCATCGAAGTTGTCAGATACGGCCCCGACGAACATCCCCTGCGTAAGGTTACTAATCTTGCTGGCCGGTATCAGGCTATCGAGCTGTGTGGAGATCGAGGTAGATTTATCGTTTCTATTGATGGTCATGGACTGCCGTTGCTGTAGGACCTTCCCGAAGCGTTCGGAGAGGGTCTTGGCTGTCTCACCCACGACCTGACCGCTGAAGACATTCCCCACGGTGTTCTGAATCACCTTGCTCTCCTTATCGCCATAATCACGTGTGAGCTGTGAGAAGTCCTGAAAGCCTAAACATACAGCGACCTTGTTGGAGCGAGCTGTTGCGATGAGGTTGTCGAGTCCGCGGAAGTAGATGGTTGGTAGCTCGTCGATGATGACGGAGGACTTGAGTTGCTTCTTCTTGTTGATAAGCTTGACGATGCGAGAATTATACAAGCCAAGAGCCGCGGAGTAGATATTCTGTCGATCGGGGTTGTTCCCCACGACGAGAACCTTGGGCTCACGTGGGTTATTGATGTCGAGTGAGAAGTCATCGCCAGTCATTACCCAGTAGAGTGCTGGGGAGATCATACGAGAGAGAGGGATCTTTGCCGAGGCGATCTGTCCTTGGAGCTGGTCTTGTGCTCCGCCTTCCCAGGCGTCCATAAAGGGGGACAGGTAGTTGGCGAGCTCATCGTAGGCGGTGAGGATGGGGAAGATTTGGGCGTAGGGTCGGTTGAGGAACTCGATGGCGTGGGGGAAGGTGCAGTACTTACCTCCCTGGTAGATCTTGAGGAACCAGATGATGGCCGCCAGCAAGATATAAGTGGCCATAGAGCTTTTCATCTAAGAAGCGATTCGACTCAGGAGCTGAGAAGTAGGCTTCAAACTGGTTGGCGGCATATCCCTTTCCTAGTCGCGAGCCATTGAGTGCTATACCAAGATTGTCATCGATGAAGGTGATGCCATAGATGCATCCGCCCTCGGGATAAAATGATAACTCAAGAAATATCCTTATCTTTCTGGCAAGTTGGGACGTATCTATGCCCCTCCTTTATAACCCAATCATTATTACCATAGCACTATGGATGATGCTATAGCACAACAAGTCCAGCTAGTTGCAGATATATCTCAGCAGATATATCACGTGTACTACGTCCAAACTGACATATTGGAAACATATAGTCCATATCCGCAGCTTGATGCCCCTTGCATGTTTTGTGATGCTCCATGTCACCAGAAATATAATTCTGGAACTCCTAAGATATGTCATGCGCTGCAAGATAGGATTGTATTTCATCTGAAATTTTTTATATCCTTTCTTGAGAAGAAGCGTGCACTCAAGTCTTACCTTTATTCCTTCAATATCAGACACAATAAGTCACCTTATGGTGAACATACGATAAATTATAGAGCAAACGTCCTTCATATAAAAGAGGAACATATTCTAACACTCCTAATATGTTTAGACCTCGCAGCCAAAGATACTCCCCTTGAGAGTAATTATATCTTGGACAAATCAAGCAGTAAGATATGCTTAACCTATCTAAGAGATGGCGAAATTAGAGCCGAGAGAAACTGGAGTAAGCAACCAATGCTCACCCCAACAGAGCAAGAAGTTGTTATCCTTGCTTCTCAAAATTACTCCAGCCGAGAGATCGCTTCTATCCTGAATGACGAGGTTCAGACTATCGGAACAATTCGGAAGAGAATATTCGAAAAGTTAGGGGTTCATGGCATGCCTCAAGCAGTCATTTATTGTAAAGTACATGGTATCATAACCGTAGATAATGTGATGGAGTTAGAAAGAAAGAAGAGAGGAAAAACTTCGTCAAGAAAATACACATAAACACCTAGTAATCAAATAGTCATATCAATTTGTACCCTTAATAGGGTATTGTGGAGATAAATAGGGTACTCTACCTTTGCTGTAGAGGTAGGGATAAGATAAGTATCTATTTTAGGGGTACAATTTCTGCCGGTATACAGTCTTAGGTTGTTCTCTAAAGGTGGTTGCAAACACTCAAAGATGCCTTAAATTAGACTCTTATCATACTCCAATCTCAACTCTTCAGAATGGTTCTGAAGAGTGTCAATATAACTTTAAATATTATGGATAAGAAGATCATGGAAGAAGCTTTAGCTTCTGAACTTCAGGAGATTAAGGGCGGATCTGCTGGCGCAGCACAAGATTGTCACTGTCAGAGTGGGGCATTCCAGTATCCACCTGAGATACCAGAGTCTCCAGAAGAAGAACCAGATAACAGTGGGCTTCGTCACTGTTAGAGTATTTGGGACTGTAGCTATAGGCATTAAACTTATAGATTATCCCTGAGTACAGTGGACGCAGACAATGCCGTACTTAACCTAGTATGGCATTGTCCTCCACTGTAAAAATGACAATAGGCAAAAGTGGAAGAATTATGAATGTGATACTAAATCCCCAATATGCAATTCGGAATGAAGAGACTTGCTCATATCTTGTTCGTAGGAACAAAGTTATAGATAACCGAACAGATCAGAGATTCCCTAGTGTTACATTGCTCCCTCCATTTTTAGGCTATATCTTCAATACCATCACGGATGATAACAGATCAGTTGATGAGATAGCCCAGAAATTGGGAATTACTAGAGAGATAGTTATGTCTTTTATTACTCAGTTGATTGACAATGGCTCATCTCTCAAGGTAAAAGTTGGAGGACAAGAATTTCTTCTTCCCTCTTATCTATTGGTCCCTAACAAGTTAGATGTCAAGGAAGAGTATCTTACTACAGACTTCTTTGCTCTCAATGAGTTTATCCCTTCCCGCCCTCAAGCACCTTTAGCCGTCAACTTTATGGTAACAACTCGTTGTACCACAGATTGCCTCTATTGTTATGCCGATCGTTCAGGTAAAGAGGATCTCAGCCTTGAACAGATTTTGAGAATTCTAGATGAAATATACTACTCGGGAGTAATAAATCTAGCACTCACTGGTGGGGATATTTTTTCACTACATGGGTGGGATTTAGTCCTTCAGAAGTCAAAAAAACTAGGTTTTAGTATCTCTCTATCAACCAAAACACCATTACCTGATAGACAGTCTTGGCTACTTTCTGAGTGTGGGGTATCCGAGCTTCAATTTTCTCTGGATAGTGTTGTTCCATCAATACTAAGCAAGATGCTTCATGTAGATACAGGATATATAAATAGAGTAGAAAAATTCTTCTATAGATGTAGTGGGATGGGAATAACAATATCGGTTAGGAGCGTACTTACAAAGTATAATGCGTCTAAAGAGGATTTTATTTCACTATTTGATTTTTTGTGCAATTTCAATAACATCAGAAGTTGGATTATTACTCCTGCCTTCTTCTCGGAATTTAAAAGTGGGGAAGATGACTTCGGGATACAAAATGATCAATTAGATGTCTTATATAATGCTGTGAGGAGGCTAAAGGCTCCATTTCCAATACTATTTAACAGAGATGGCAACGACACCGTGCAGAAATATAAGACCAAGGAGGATTTTATAGACAGGAATAAAACTTGTTTGGCAAATACATACACAATATCAGTACTTTCTTCGGGGAGATGTTCTGTTTGTGAGATGCTTTATGACAATCCAACATTCTGTATTGGGGACCTTAGAGTTCAAACCTTAAAAAGTGCATGGAATTCTACCAAAGCACTGAATCTGTACCAGCGAAAAAAAGATCTTTCAGAACAGAATAACCCCTGTAACTTTTGCTCTGTATTTGATCTTTGTAAAAATAGGATAGGGAAAAAGGTTTGCTATGTTGATGTTATAAAGGTATATGGAAAGGGAAATGATAACTATCCAGATCCTCGATATCCACATTCTATAGATCCAGAACTTAGATTATAGATCACGATGATGTCAGCAAAGAGAATTTCTGTGATTGTGTCCTTTCTTTGGGCACTTATCTTTAATAGTGCCGTCCTGCACGCTCAAGATAGCGTTGTGATAAGCGCACGTATTGTAAACGCTCAAGCACAGCCTGTAGAAAGAGCGTCCATTAGTCTTTATCGCCAGGCTGATCAAACGCTGCTAGGGCGGACAATTAGCGATAGTACAGGGCAATTTGTATTAAAGTTGCCTTCGGAGTGCTTTGTGCCTTTTCGCCTTAAGGTCAGCTGCATTGGCTACCAAACGCTGGAGGGCGCCTATCATCAGACGGAGCTCGGTACGCTGATGCTCCGCGATGATGTGCACCAGCTTCAGGAGGTCGAGGTCAACGCAAGTACGGTCCGGGAATTTTCTTCACATAGTACCTATAGGATTGATTTGAAGAAGGCAAAGCTTTTCTCCAACTTCCTTGAGTCCTTAACTCTTATCCCAGCTCTTAGCTTAGATACAAGCCGAGAACTTAAGGCAACGAATGGGGGAGAAGTCATTATCCTGATCAATGGCGTAAAGTCTACACAGACGGCCCTTGCTGCGCTGGCAGCGGAAGATGTCAAGAGCGTTGAGCTTTATGATACTCCTCCGGCGCGCTTCGCTACTGCAGGTATCGGCGCGCTAATCAATGTCATCACCAAAGAGAAGATACGAGGAGGAAACTTATATATAGAGGCCAATGATGCGGTAACAGCCTGGGATGGGAAAAATCGCTTGGGGATTAACTACACCATCGATCGGCTGCGCCTGAATGCTACATACAGCAATATTTATTGGCGCTATAAAGCCAGCGAAGATGAAGAAATCCGCTATCGTTTCTTAGGACAAGATTACTATCAGAAGAAGACCGGTATCGTAGCTCCAGGTGGACGAGATAACAATGAGTTGCAACTAAGCTGCAGCTATAGTGTTCCCAAGAATTATCTACTTAGCTCATCGCTCCTGCTGCATCACTATCGACAGGATCTTCGGACAGATCAGATCGTCTCTGACGGAAGTCTCTCCGGAAGCAAAATCAGCAAAGGGAATGGCAACAGATATACAATGTATGCTGTGGATCTTTACGGTGAAAAGGTATTGGCAAAGGAACATTCGCTGCTGTGCAATCTACACTACACGGATTACACAACAAAGGTCGATGCCTACTACAACGCTCTCAGCTATCAAAAGCAAACAGATATGGACGGGCATAAGAAGTCCTTTATCGCTGATGCACAATATCGCTACTCTTCCCAAATGTTTAGTACTTCGATTGGAGCTAAAGGTCTTTTTGAGTACAATGCACAGCAGCTCCTTCTTCCTCAAAACAAACTAATCGAATCATTCCGTAGGAACATACGCGGCTATGGTGATATCTCGTGGATGAAAGGTGCATTCAGGCATCAAGCAATACTTGGGCTCGAGTATAACAGTTCTCGTAGCCCTCAGCTAGATCAATCGTTCGAAAGCCTACACTTCACGCCGCTGCTGCGTAGCACGTGGGTGATCAGGGCGGGGACATCACTGAGCCTTTCGTATCAACACCGTGTCACAGCTCCTACAATATCAATGCTGAGCAATACACCTATTCCTAACGCTCCGCACTATGTGTATATAGGCAATCCGAAGCTTACTCCGTCAGCTGGACACAATCTATCCCTTTCCTTTAATATGCGCACGTCGTACGTCTCGGGACAGGTAAGCCTTTTCTACTCCCATACGAGTAATGCGATCGTACCTTATCTGGAGGAGCGAAGTGAATACATCGTCAAATCATATAAAAACATTGGTTCTAAAGCGCTCTTGGGAGGTGTTGGGAAGGTAACCGTAATGCCTTGGGGAGATCCACGCCTAGTACTTACATTAGAGGGTGATCTGTACCGGCAAGCATTCTATATAAAGCCCGAAAACAGCTTTAATTTATCGGGGCGTCTCTTTGCAACTCTTAACCTGAACACAACGCACTGGGTGGGATTTCTTTCCATCCAAAGTCGCCGGAAGATATTAGATGGCCAGTTTATCATTCATAGTCCAGCCTATAATGCAGCTGAGCTGTGCTACCGTCTGAACCCTGCGATTATGTTTGGAGTAGGAGGAAAATACTTATTCATGGAAACCGATGGCTATGGCAATTCAACGGATCGGTCTGCAATCCTTTCTTCTAACAGCTGGCAAGTTACTCCGACCCTGATGAATACAATCTACCTAAAGCTCAGTATCCAGCTAAATATGGGACGAAAGGCTCAAGAGCAAAGACCCAAAGCAAACAACCGCGACACCGACTCCGGACTGCTGACGCTATGATCGTAAAGACGCGCCCAGAGCTTGTATTGCAACAAGATGCGATGGATTGCGGCCCCTCATGCTTGGCAATGATAGCTGGGCATTATGGATTGCATCCTGATATTGAGGCATTACGTAAGGCCTGTGCTTTAGGTATCGATGGCGTTTCTCTCCTTGGCATCAGGGCTCCCGCATCAAAATCTGACTACCTCAAGCAGGTACTCGGATTTTGATGCGGTTACTCTGGATGCGAGGGGGTCTTCTTAGAGACCTCCTCGCATTTCGCTATCTTTGCACCTTATAATAAGGTATATAATCAATACGCATAATGGCCCTACAATGTGGTATCGTAGGCTTGCCCAACGTCGGTAAGTCCACCCTCTTCAACTGCCTCTCCAACGCGAAGGCGCAGTCCGCTAACTTCCCTTTCTGCACCATCGAGCCCAACGTCGGGGTCATCACCGTCCCCGATGAGCGCCTGACGAAACTGGCCGAGATCGTCCAGCCCCAGCGCATCGTCCCCACGACCGTCGAGATCGTCGACATCGCTGGTCTGGTGAAGGGCGCAAGCAAGGGCGAAGGGCTGGGGAATAAGTTCCTGGCCAACATCCGTGAGACGGATGCTATCCTGCACGTGCTGCGCTGCTTCGATGACGACAACATCACGCACGTCGACGGCAGTGTCGACCCCCTGCGCGACAAGTCCATCATCGACACCGAGCTCCAGCTCAAGGACCTCGAGACGGTCGAAGCCCGCCTGCAGAAGGTCTACAAGCAGGCACAGACGGGCGGTGACAAGCAGGCAAAGCTCGCCTGCGACGTCCTGATGCGCTACAAGGAAGCTCTGGAGCAGGGTCTCAATGCCCGCACCGTCACCTTCGAGACGAAGGATGAGCAGAAGGTCGCTCGTGAGCTCTACCTCTTGACCAGCAAGCCCGTACTCTACGTCTGCAATGTCGATGAGGCCTCCGCTGTCTCGGGCAACGAGTATGTAGAGCGTGTCCGCGAGGCTGTCGCCAGCGAAGGAGCCGAACTCCTCGTCGTCGCGGCGAAGATCGAGAGTGAGATCGCCGAGCTGGAGACCTACGAGGAGCGTCAGATGTTCCTCGCTGAGATCGGCCTTGAGGAGTCGGGCGTGGCTCGTCTGATCAAGGCCGCTTACAAGCTCCTCGATCTGGAGACTTACTTCACCGCTGGGGTGCAGGAGGTACGTGCCTGGACCTACACCAAGGGCAGCAAGGCACCCCGTGCCGCTGCTGCTATCCACACCGACTTCGAGAAGGGCTTCATCCGTGCCGAGGTCATCAAGTACGAGGACTTCCTCCACTACGGCAGCGAGGCGGCTGTCAAGGAAGCCGGTAAGATGGCTGTCGAAGGCAAGGACTACGTCGTGCAGGATGGGGACATCATGCACTTCCGCTTCAACGTCTGATGCCCCACTACGACATCATCGTCATCGGGGCTGGCCACGCCGGCTGTGAGGCGGCCGCTGCTGCGGCACGCCTCGGCTCTCATACGCTCCTCATCACGCCCGATATGAATAAGATCGGGCAGATGAGCTGCAACCCCGCTGTGGGCGGTATCGCCAAGGGACAGATCGTCCGCGAGATCGATGCCCTCGGGGGGCGCATGGGGCTTATCACCGACCGCACCTCCATCCAGTTCCGCATGCTCAATCGCAGCAAGGGCCCCGCTATGTGGAGCCCTCGCGCGCAGAGTGACCGCATGCGCTTCATGGAGGCTTGGCGTGAAGAGCTGGATAGTGAGCCGCTACTCGACCAGTGGCAGGACACCGTCACGCGTCTCACCCTCGAGGAGGGGCGTGTGCGTGGCGTAGAGACCCAGCTGGGTGTGCACTTCTCTGCTGATGCCGTCATCTTGACCGCGGGGACGTTCCTCTCGGGGCTGATGCACTTCGGTGAGCTGCAGATCACGGGTGGCCGTATCTCCGAACCAGCTACCTACGGCATCTCCGAGCAGCTGCAGGAGGCGGGTATCCGCACCGACCGCATGAAGACGGGTACGCCCCCACGTATCGATGCCCGCAGCCTGCATCTCGATGAGATGGGCGTGCAGGAGGGCGAGGATGATCATCATAAGTTCTCCTACCTCGATACGCCTACCCGCTCGACGCTGCGGCAGCTCCCCTGCTATACGCTCTATACCAATGAGGCCTGCCACGCCGTCCTACGTGAAGCCCTCGATCGCTCTCCGCTGTACAATGGCCAGATCCAGAGTATCGGCCCTCGCTACTGCCCGAGCATCGAGACGAAGATCGTCACCTTCGCCGACAAGGATCGTCATCAGCTCTTCCTCGAGCCCGAGGGCGAGCACACGAATGAGTATTACCTCAATGGCTTCTCCTCCTCACTGCCCTTAGAGGTGCAGCTCGAGGCCCTGCGCCAGATCCCCGCACTGCGTGATGTGCGCCTCTATCGCCCAGGCTACGCCATCGAGTACGACTTCTTCGACCCCACACAGCTGCATCATACGCTCGAGAGCAAGGTCATCGCAGGCCTCTTCCTCGCTGGTCAGGTCAACGGGACCACCGGCTACGAAGAAGCAGCAGGCCAAGGGCTCATCGCGGGTATCAATGCCCACCAGCAGGTACACGACCTCCCTCCCTTCACACTCAGCCGCTCCGAGGCGTATATCGGGGTGCTCATCGATGACCTCGTCACGAAGGGCGTGGACGAACCCTACCGTATGTTCACCTCGCGCGCCGAGTACCGCATCCTCCTGCGACAGGATGATGCAGACGTACGCCTCACGCCCCGTGCAGCCGAGATCGGCTTAGCTACGGAGGAGCGTGTGCGCCTTCTCGAGGAGAAGATCCGCCTGCGCGACGAACTCATCGCCTTCATCTCGGGCTACTCCATCCGCCCCGACAAGATCAATCCTCAGCTCGAGGCACGTGGGCTCGCTCCGCTCCGTCAGGGCTGTAAGCTCATTGATCTCGTCCTGCGCCCCCAGCTGACGCTCTCCGACCTCAGCGAGATGGTCCCTGCCCTCCGCCGTGCTATCGAAGCTATCCCTTCGCGCCGTGAGGAGATCGCCGAGTGTGCTGAGATCCTCATCAAGTACAGCGGCTATATCCAGCGTGAGCGTGAGCAGGCCGAGAAGCTCGAGCGTCTGGAGTACGTCTTCATCCCCGAGGGACTCGACTACGCCGAGATACAAGCGCTGAGCACGGAGGCACGGCAGAAGCTCGACCGCATCCGCCCGCGCACCATCGGTCAGGCCTCGCGTATCCCAGGTATCTCGCCCCACGATGTGAGCGTCCTGCTCGTCCTCTCGGGCCGCTAAGCTCGCCCGCTTAGTGGCTACGACCTGTGTAGAGGTCTCCGAGATTTATACTAAATTGGCAGACAAATCGTAGTAAGATATAAGGGTAGAGACTGCGGCGACGCTGCTTTGAGTCCCCTCATCGCTACCCCGATCCCTTCACTTCCTAATAACTATCCGTCAGATGTTCATTTCCGTCTCATCTAACTACTCTCCTATTAAGGTCTTCGAGGTCAACCTCAAGTCTCCCCTCTCTGGTGAGGTAGAGACCCTCGAGCTCGTCCTGTACTCTCTTACCGTCGAGACGTGGCTCTCTCGCAATGTGCGCAAGAAGCCCACGGCTGCCTACCGCGTCAAGGCTACGGGCGAGGATATCGCTGCGGCTCACTGGACCGATGAGATGGAGGCGTTCTATAAGGAATGCGCCGCCACTTGTACCCCCGTACCTGGTGCAGGCACACGTCTCACCGTGGGTGGTAAGGTGATGGTAGCACTGGCTGCCCTCTTCATCCTCTTCACAGCCTTCGCTATCGTCAAGGAGCTTACGTATAACCGCTGGCAGAAGGCCGACGCCACCGAGGAGGTGACGAAGGCTCCCGTCACGGGCGATGAATATCATATCGGCCTACCCATCGTGACCTACGGACCTGATGGTGAGCCCACTTCGCGTGGTGTCAACATCCTCTGGTGCCGCGTCGTCGGTACGGAGCCTGATGGCTCGCTTCGCCTGAAGATGACCGAGCCCCTCGGTGCGAATGAGCAGCTTGACGGTCCCTTCGCTAAGGAAGTAGGTGCTGATGGCACGTTCACGGCTGTCTTCCGTATGGAGGCCGCTAAGTCCTCGTCGAGCTACCCCACCATCTTCTTCCAGTCTACTGGATCGGGTGAGCGTCTCGAAGTCTTCTTCTATGGTAGTGTAGAGAAGGCTAAGCGTCCGGCTAAGTAATCCCCACGTCATTCAATTCATAAATCCCTATAAGCAATGAGCAACGACAACGACAACAAGTTCATCTCCCGTAATATGTACACGGGTTCTGGTAGCCGTAAGCCTATTACCGGTGCTATCCTCTCCGCTGTCTGCGGTCTTATCGTTATCGCTTTCGGCATCTGGCGCTACTTCTCTATGACCTCTAGCTTCGATGCTGGGGGTACGGTCTCCGTCAACCGCTATGAGCACCTCGTCTATAAGATCGGTGGCTTCACGGGTATCCTCGTCACCTATATCCTCATCGGTATCGCTGTCATCTACTACGCTTACAGCGACTACAAGAAGAAGACTGAGGCCAATCCTAAGGACGGCCAGCAGTAGTCCTCTCGTAGCATGACGTGCACTGCACTGCGTGCTACGCTAAGACATCGCCCCGCCTCATCTACCGCGCTTGCGGTCGGTGGGGCGGGGCGCTTGTATAGGAGCGAGCTGTTGCCTCAGCGCACGGAGTGGTGGTGCGCTTCGGGGCGAGGGTGCGATGAGAAACCCCTCCCCTCGGCATTTTCTCCTAACTTTGTAGGAGAGCATATTATAGGCTGGCAGTAGCTCCCCTTCGGGCCTCGCCAGCGAGACTTCAATAGATAGCATGAGACGAGTAGACTCTTCGGCTGCGCTCTTTGAGCGTGCCTCGCAGTATATCCCCGGCGGGGTCAATAGCCCCGTACGTGCCTTCCGCTCGGTAGGCCTCACCCCCCTCTATATCGATCACGGCAAGGGCGCCCACGTCTTTGACGTCGATGGCAACGAATACATCGACTACATCAGCTCCTGGGGACCCCTACTCCTCGGGCACGCTTACCCTCCCATCCAGGAGGCTATCCGCCGTGAGCTGGAGAAGGGTACGAGCTACGGGGCTTGTAATGCCCGCGAGGTCGAGATGGCAGAGCTTATTTGCACGAAGTTCTTCCCCTCGGTAGAGCGTGTGCGCATGGTGAACTCGGGGACGGAGGCGACGATGAGTGCCGTCCGTCTGGCACGTGGCTTCACGGGGCGCGACAAGATCATCAAGTTCGAGGGCTGCTACCACGGCCATGCCGATACCTTCCTCATCTCGGCGGGCTCGGGGCTGGCTACCTTTGGTCAGACATCGAGCGCTGGTGTGACGAAGCACATCATCGAGGACACGCTGGTCGCTACCTACAATGATATCGAGAGCGTGCGCCGCACCCTCGAGGCGCATCGTGGTGAGGTCGCTGCTATCATCCTCGAGCCGATCATGGGCAACATGGGGCTCATCCCTCCCGCACCAGGCTTCCTCGAGGAGCTGCGCCGTGTGACGGAGGAAGAGGGCGTACTGCTTATCTTCGACGAAGTCATCAGCGGCTTCCGTGCTGCCCGTGGTGGTGCGCAGGAGCTCTATGGTATTCGTCCTGACCTCACCTGCCTCGGGAAGATCATCGGTGGTGGGCTCCCCGTCGGGGCCTTCGGTGGTCGTGCCGACATTATGGATCGCTTGGCTCCGCTCGGCGATGTCTATCAGGCAGGGACGCTCTCGGGCAATCCGCTCGCTCTGGCAGCAGGTATCACGATGCTCCAGACGCTCGCCGAGCCAGACTTCTATACCCGTCTTGAGGAGAAGGGACAGGCCTTCGAAGCAACGATCCGCCCCATCCTCGACCGCTACACCGACCGCCTCTCATACAATCGTGTGGGCTCGCTCTCGACGATCTTCTTTACGCCTGGTGGCGTGCACTCGAATGCCGACGCTAAGCACTCCGACACGGAGGCCTATGCCCGCTACTTCCGTGGTATGATCGAGCGTGGGATCTACCTGCCCCCCTCACAGTTTGAGTGTATCTTCCTCTCGATGGCCCACAGCCGTGAGGACTTCGACCGCACCGCTACCGCTATGGATGAGGTGCTCCGTGAGGTCTTAGGCTAACGGCTCTCCCGCCTATTCATCCCTATCTATCCCTATGCAATACCTACAGCTGACTATCAGCTACCACTACGATAGCGCCGCCACGTCTCTCCGTGATGAGGACCTTAGCGACTGGCTCATCGCCGAGCTGGGGCCCTTGGGCTTCGATAGCTTCGAGCAAGATGCCTACGAGCTGAAGGCCTTCATCCCGACGGAGCAGTACGACGCTGACGCCACCCGCGAGCTCCTCGATGCCTTCCCCGTCGCAGGCTTCTCCTATACGCTTACAGCGGAGGAGCTGCCCGACATCAACTGGAATGAGGAGTGGGAGAAGAACTACTTCCAGCCCATCCTCCTCGGCGATGGCGCATGCCTGATCCGTGCACCCTTCCATGACCCACGTCCCGAGGTGCCTCTGGAGATCATCATCAATCCGAAGATGGCCTTCGGTACGGGCAATCACGAGACGACCTCCCTCGTCGGGGAATGGATCCTCTCGCACGACGTCTCGGGACAGCGTGTCCTCGATATGGGCTGCGGTACGGGGATCCTCGGCCTCATCGCTCTCAAGCGTGGCGCACGTCACCTCACGGCGATTGATATCGATCCTTGGGCCTACGCTAATGTGCAGGAGAATGCCGCACTCTCAGGCGTCACCATCGACGAGATGCTCTGCGGAGATGCAGCCCTCCTCGAGGGACGCGAAGGCTACGACCTCATCTTGGCGAATATCACACGCAACATCCTGCTCGAGGACATGCCCCGCTATCGCGAGGTGATGCTCCCTGGCGCGCGTCTCATCCTCAGTGGCTTCTATGAGGAGGACATACCGCTCCTGCGTGCCCGAGGCGAAGAGCTTGGCCTCACCTTCGTCAGCCGCGAAGTGCGTCAGCGCTGGAGCCGTGTCGAGCTACTCCTCCCCGCTTAGCCCACGAAAGACGACTATTCACACCCTACATTATGATACATAAGAACCTCTTTGGCGCCCTCGCCTTGACTGCGCTCACGCTCACCGCGCCTGTGGCAGCGAAGGCCGCTCCGCAGCACAACCGCCCCCGCATCGTCGTCACGATGATGGTCGACCAGATGACGTGGGACTACCTCTACCGCTATCAGGCTCGCTTCGTCGAGGGTGGCTTCAAGCGCCTCCTCACGCAGGGCTTCAACTGCGAGAATACCCGCATCAACTACATCCCCGCCTATACTGCTATCGGGCACAGCTCCGTCCACACGGGTAGTGTCCCCTCGATCCACGGTATCGCAGGGAATGACTTCTTCAAGGATGGCAACCCCATCTACTGCACGCAGGACACGACGGTAAGCTCGGTCGGTGTACCCAACGGCGTCAGCGGGCAGATGTCTCCCCGCAACCTCCTCACGACGACCATCTCCGATGAGCTGCGTATCGCTACGAACTTCCGCTCGAAGACCATCGGTGTCGCTATCAAGGACCGCGCCTCCATCCTCCCCGCAGGCCACACGGCTAACGGTGCTTACTGGCTGGACGACAAGACGGGCAACTTCATCACCAGTACCTACTATATGCAGGACCTACCTGAGTGGGTGAAGGAGTTCAACGCTCGTGGTCGTGTCGCTGAGCTCCTCAAGGACGGCTGGAATACGCTCTATCCTATCGATACCTATCGTGAGAGCACGGCCGACGCTGTGCCTTACGAACAGCCTTGGGATAAGGATGGCAAGTTCCCCGCTACACTCCCTCTCAACACCGCCGAGCTGGCGAAGATCAAGGGTCCTGGTGTCATCCGCACCACGCCTATGGGGAATACGCTGACCTTCGAGATGGCTAAGGCTGCTATTGAAGGGGAGAGCCTCGGCTCGCGTGCTGACGAGACGGACTTCCTCGCTATGAGCCACTCGGCTACCGACTATGTGGGTCACCGCTACGGTACCTTCGCTGTCGAGACTGAGGATACCTACCTCCGTCTGGATAAGGATCTCGCCGACTTCTTCCGCTACCTCGATGGGCGCTTCGGTCGTGACGGCTACCTCTTCATCCTCACCGCTGACCACGCTGCTGCGCACAACCTCACCTTCGACCGCGACCATAAGATCCCCGGGCAGGCCTTCCGTAGCGATCTGGCTCGTCGTATCGCCGACTCCGCAGCCTGTGCTTATATCGGACGTGATGCACAGATCGTCCGTGGGTATATGAACTATCAGGTCTTCTTCCGTCAGGACCTTATCGACTCGCTTGGCGTCAACCGCCACGGCCTCTATCAGGCGATCTGCAAGGCCCTCAAGGATAAGCTCCCTGGTGTAGCCTACGCTGTGCCTGCCGAAGAAGTGGCTATGGCTGCGATCCCCGATGCGATCAAGACGCGTATCATCAACGGCTACCGCAAGGGGCGCAGTGGTGATGTCTTCATCGTACCCGATCCAGGGTGGTACTCGAAGTCAGGTACTTCGCTGCCGCAGGGTACGACGCACGGCGTATGGTCTCCCTACGACACGCATATCCCCCTCATCTTCATGGGGCATGGCGTCCGTGCAGGCCATCTTTATCGTGAGACGTATATCACGGATATCGCTGCTACGCTGGCTGCTCTCCTGAAGACGCAGTATCCCTCGGGTTGCATCGGGCATCCTATCACCGAAGCCTTCGCACCCGCTGCGACTTCGGCTGCTCCCGCTGCCACCACGACGCGCCGCAGATAGCCTCTTTCCTCCGGAATAACCACCTTACATCCGCGCCTGATACCCCAGCTGGTATCGGGCGCGAATGCTTTGTATGGGGGGTGCTGATAGACTTTCTCTATGGAGTTGGAAAGTCCGTGGAGCTATATTGAGCTATCTTTGCACTCCATATCTCTATTTATCACAAATGAACAGGAAAGATTACGAAATTATGGCCCCCGTGGGCTCCTATGAGTCGCTCATGGCGGCTATCAACGCGGGTGCTGACTCCATATACTTCGGTATCGAAGGCCTCAATATGCGCTCGAAGAGTGCGAATAACTTCACTACCGAAGACCTCCATAAGATCGCGGCGATCTGCCGTGAGCACGACGTCAAGAGTTATCTCACCGTCAATACCATCATCTACGACGAAGACCTTGCACTTATGCGTGAGATCATCGACTCGGCGAAGGCTGCCGACGTCTCGGCTATCATCGCTGCCGACGTCGCACCCATGCTCTACGCACGTAGTATCGGTGTCGAAGTCCACCTCTCCACCCAGCTCAATATCACCAACGTCGAGGCGCTGCGCTTCTACGCGCAGTTTGCCGACGTCGTGGTCTTGGCACGTGAGCTGAATATGGACCAGGTCGCAGCCATCCATAAGGCGATCATCGAGGAGCCCATCGTCGGCCCTGCTGGTGAGCCCATCCGTATCGAGATGTTCGCCCACGGCGCCCTCTGTATGGCCGTCTCGGGTAAGTGCTACCTCAGCCTGCACGAGCAGGGTAAGAGCGCTAACCGTGGCTCCTGCTCGCAGATCTGCCGCCGCTCCTACGAGGTCAAGGATAAGGAGACGGGCATCGAGCTGGAGATCGACAACCAGTACATCATGTCGCCCAAGGATCTGAAGACGATCCACTTCCTCAATAAGATGCTCGATGCTGGTGTGCGCGTCCTCAAGATCGAGGGCCGTGCGCGTGGTCCCGAGTACGTCGATACCGTCGTGCGTGCTTACCGCGAGGCCGTCGATACCTATTGCGCGGGGAACTTCACCACGGACAATGTCGAGAAGTGGGACAACCACCTCGGGCAGGTCTTCAACCGCGGCTTCTGGGACGGTTATTATCTCGGTCAGCGCCTCGGTGAATGGACGTCGAGCTACGGCTCTTCGGCTACGAAGCAGAAGGTCTACGTCGCCAAGACGACCAAGTACTTCGGGAAGGTCGGTGTCGGGGAGTTCGCCGTCGAGAGTGGCGAGCTGAAGGTCGGTGATGAGATCATCATCACGGGGCCTACGACGGGGCTTGTGCGCTTTGTCGTCGAAGAGATCCGCGTGGACATGGAGCCTGTGGAGAAGGCCGTCAAGGGTCAGCTCTGCTCAATCGCTGTCCCCGAGAAGGTGCGCCCAGGTGACCGCCTCTATCTCTTCACCGATCGTAAGGTCATGCAGTAGTTGCTACCCATCGCTTCATCTCCCGCCCGTATCTGGCGGGCTAATGACCCATCCCCCACGGAGCTACTCCGTGGGGGATGGGTCGTATATGGAGTGGGGGAGTGGAGCGGGAGGATATGGCTCTCTGCGGGGGAGCGATGTGAACCTATATTGGTCAGCGGGCGAAACCGTATAGCTTCGTGTGACGACCAATATTAGGTTGTTGCTCCGTGTAGGGATAAAAGTTGTGGACGAGTAGCAGATAAGTTTGGACTACGTACGTGGCTCTAATATCTACGTACGTGGATATTTGGATTTACATACCTGGTCTTTAAGACTACGTGCATAGATAGAAGGAACCCACTACGTGAATGCGCTTTTCCCTTCGCGAGAACGATGCTTTTCCCTCCGCTGGATAAGCGGAATACACGTGATAAGGCTAAGGGCTTGCGTACCACTTCGGAGAGGTATATCGGGGAGCTGGGCGTGCGATACCTTAGCAGAACAAATAGAGGACAGGACTCTCGGTAACCAGTACTGCTTGCTTTTTGTCCCTCAAAGGTGCTTATATCTTAGTGCCTTGCACGGGGTGATTTTTCTCCCCGCTTCGGGTACTTCCCCCGTCCGCTATACCTCGCTACCCGATCTATACGAATGGTCTTCCTCGCAGCTGTGGTGCGGAGAATATCCGGCTATACCGCTTGGGAAGCGTAGTCAAGTAGCCTATATGTACATAGGTAAGGGCGACGAATTTGCTCAGGGTGTTTGGTGGATAAATAATTTGTTATACCTTTGCACTCGCAACTGAATGCTGCTCGTGTGGTAGGCGGTTGACATTGGGAGGCCCATTCGTCTATCGGTTAGGACGCAAGATTTTCATTCTTGAAAGGGGGGTTCGATTCCCCCATGGGCTACGATAACAACAAAAAGAAAAGATACAAATGGCAAATCATAAGTCATCCATCAAGAGAATCCGTCAGACCAACGCTCGTCGTCTGCACAACCGCTACTACGCCAAGACGGCTCGTAACGCTGTGCGTCGCTTCCGTGCGCTGACCGATGCTGCTGAAGCTCGCGCAGCTCTGCCCCAGCTCAGCTCGATGCTCGACCGCCTCGCTGGCAAGAAGATCATCCACAAGAACAAGGCTGCAAACCTCAAGAGCAAGCTCGCTAAGCAGGTAGCACGCCTCGGCTAAGAGTAGCCACCTCCCCATCTGCTGTCAAGCATCTCCCTTCGGGAAGATGTGAGACAGAATTCAGGCGGCCCCTTCGTCTATCGGTTAGGACGCAAGATTTTCATTCTTGAAAGGGGGGTTCGATTCCCCCAGGGGCTACCAAGCAAGAAGCACCGACATCCTCCCTATGAGGTATGTCGGTGCTTCGCTTTTATATGCCATGATATAGGCACGATGTGCTTATGATGCAGAAGGTGTGTGACCTCGATAGGGGCGAGGAGCCCTGCGGTAAAGGGAGTAACCCCCTACATAGCAGGCGGTAAGAGTGTGCTCCGAGGGAAATTCCGTATCTTTGTAGAAGCTCTATGCCCTACCAGCGGCGGGGCTACTACGGCTGCCCCTCGGGGGGCTGCATCAAAAAGTATAATCGATAGACGAATGAAATCAAGACGAATATTGTATATCTCGCAGGAGATCTTCCCTTACCTCCCCGAATCCGATATCGCGACGACGGCACGTCAGCTGCCGCAGGGGATTCAGGAGCTGGGTAATGATATCCGCATCTTCATGCCCCGCTTCGGTGTCATCAACGAGCGCCGCAATCAGCTGCATGAAGTCATCCGCCTCTCGGGGATCAACATGATCATCAATAACAATGACCATCCACTGATCATCAAGGTCGCTTCACTGCCGACCGCCCGCCTGCAGGTATACTTCATCGACAACGATGATTTCTTCAAGCGTAAGACCGTCTTCGACGTCGACCCCAAGGTGGGCAACGACAACGACGAGCGCTCGATCTTCTTCGTGCGTGGTGCCCTCGAAGCCATCAAGAAGCTCCGCTGGATCCCCGATATCATCCACTGCCACGGTACCTTCACCGCGCTGGGTATGCTCTATCTGAAGAAGTACTACCACGATGACCCTTGCCTGAAGAAGGCCAAGATCATCTACTCGCTCTACGATGAGCCCGCTCCCGTAGAGATCCCCGACACGCTCTTCGAGTGCCTGAAGTTCGACAAGATCAAGCCCGCAGCACTCTCCGTACTTGATGGCAAGACCGACTACGAGGCACTGAACCGCCTGGCCATCCACTACGCCAACGGGGTCGTACAGGGCAGCGCCGAGATCTCGCCCAGCCTCAAGCAGTACATCGACGAGAGTGGGGTGCACTTCCTCCCCTATACTCCTGTCGAAGGGTGCGCCGAGGTGTATAATGAATTCTATAAGAAGATCCTCCCATGATGAAGCTTGCTTCAGCTCTATATGTAGGCCTCCTCTCGCTGGGCCTTGTGACGCTCTCCTCTTCCTGCGCCGAGGACAACCTCTCGGGTATCGGTGAGAGCATCCAGCCTAACCACGACAAGGTCACCGGACTGGCGACGACGATCACCTTCGACGCCACCACGGTAGCCACCCCTACACTCTATACCGATGGTACGACTTCGCTCCTCGGTACGCTCATCGACGAGACGGGCTCGACCGTCACGGGTGAGTTTATCAAGCAGATCCGTACTGCCGAAGGGGTTGCCTTTGAGGAGGCTGACAATGCCCAGCTAACCATTGACTCGGTCTACTTCCGTATCTATTCGGACCGCACCGAGGGGAACGCTGAGTCGCAGATCAAGGTCAACGTCTACAAGCTCGCTCAGCCCGTCACCACGGCTGGTACCTCGAGCCAGACGCTCGGCCAGTACCGCACGGGCGCGACGCTCTTGGGCTCTGCCACCATCCAGCCCAGCGCTGGGACGCTCATCCAGCAGAACTCCACGATGCGCTACTTCACCATCCCTCTGGATGTGAGCCTCGGGAAGCACTTCTTCGATGCGACGCGCTCGGCGACGCTGAAGAGTGCCTTCAACTCGCAGTCGCGCTTTGACCGCGAGATCTTCCCTGGCTTCTACGTAGCACCTGTCACGGGTCGTGGCTTCCTCCTTGAGGTCACGGAGGTCGCTCTCCTGATCCACTACAGTGTGCCCAACAAGGAGAAGCCCGCCGAGCGCGTGAAGTACGTGAAGACCTTCGTCGATACGAAGCTCACCTCACGCCTGAACGCTCTGAGCAGCGGCGACATCTCGAGCCTCACGGCTCCATCTGCGGAGTATAGCTATGTCAAGGGCCCCGCTGGCGTGACGACGAAGTACACGCTCTCGGTGAGCGAGCTGCAGAAGCTCCTCGCTTCCGCACCTAAGCCCACCACGACGCCTGTGCCCAGCGACTTCATCGGCCGCGCTTGGATGCTCGCTGATGCGAACTTCTCCGTCAAGGTCAATAGCCCTGAAGGGCAGCGCACGAACCAGCCCGACTACCTCCTGCTCCTCCCCTCAGACAAGGTGACGGCGTTCTTCTCGGCCGATGTGCAGGCCGTCCAGTCGGGTAAGTCGTACCTCTCGAAGAAGTATACCGCCAGCGACAAGGCGTATAAGTTCAACAACATCGCCCGTATCGTCACCGAGCATCTGGCAAAGTACGCCACCTACTCCGCCGCTACGGGCTGGACGATCTCCACGCCACTAGAGCTGAGCCTCGTACCCGTATCGGTGACGTCATCAGGCTCCAACGGCTCTGCGAGCATCGCCGAGCTCATCCGTCCGAGCTTCCTCCGCCTCTCGAAGGCTACCACGGACCTCCAGGTGAGCTTCGTGAGCGTACAGCTCCAGCAGCAGTAAACCCCTATCTGACGCCCACAGAGAACAGGCCTCGTCATCCCGAGAACCCCCTGCTCCCTGTGGGCGTCACTCTATACACTACCTAAGTACCTATACGACTACGTCTATGCAGTCCTCCATCAAGCTCCGCCTGACGGTGATGAACTTCCTCCAGTTTGCAGTCTGGGGGGCCTACCTTACTTCTATGGGGCGCTACCTCGGTACCGCAGGCTTCGGCTCCGAGATCGGGAACTTCTACGCCATGCAAGGTCTCGTGTCGCTCTTCATGCCTGCTCTCATGGGTATCGTCGCTGACCGCTGGATCCCAGCACAGCGCCTCTTAGGGGTCTGCCATATGTTGGCAGGGATGCTGATGCTTGGCGTCTTCCTCTACACGCAGACCGATGCGCCCTCTTATCCCAGCCTCTTTGCGCTCTACTCGCTGAGTGTCGCCTTCTACATGCCGACGCTGGCGCTGAGCAACTCCGTCGCCTACACCTCGCTCGATCAGGCGGGGCTGGATCTGGTGAAGAGCTTCCCTCCGATCCGTGTCTTCGGTACGGTGGGCTTCATCTGCACGATGATCGCGGTGAGCCTGCTCGGTCTCGAGGCTACGAGTGGGCAGTTCGCTGTCTCGGCTATCATCAGCCTCGTCCTCGCAGTCTACGCGCAGACGCTACCCAACTGCCCCACGGCTCCCAAGGGGCAGAGCAAGAGCCTCGTCGAAGCCCTTGGCCTGCGTGCCTTCGTACTCTTCAAGCAGCGTAAGATGGCGCTCTTCTTCATCTTCTCGATGCTCCTCGGTGTCAGCCTGCAGATCACCAATGGCTTTGCTAACCCCTTCATCAGCACCTTCGGCGAGATCCCTGCTTATGCTGATACCTTCGGCGTGAAGTACGCGAATATCCTCATCTCCCTCTCGCAGCTCTCCGAGACGCTCTGCATCCTGCTCATCCCCTTCGCGCTGCGTCGCTTCGGTATCCGCCGTGTGATGCTCATCGCTATGGTGGCGTGGGTCCTGCGCTTTGCCCTCCTCGGTCTTGGTAACCCAGGTAGCGGCGTATGGCTCTTCCTGCTGAGTATGATCGTCTACGGGGTGGCCTTCGACTTCTTCAATGTGTCGGGGTCGCTCTTCGTGGACAAGGAGACTGACCCCTCGATTCGCTCCAGTGCCCAAGGCCTCTTCATGATCATGACCAATGGTATCGGTGCGACGCTCGGCTCGCTCGGTGCGCAGGCGGTGATCAATCGCTTCGTCTACTCTCAGAGTGAGGCGACGGCTATTCTCTCGGGCTGGACTACGAGCTGGTATGTCTTCGCTGCCTATGCTGCTGTCGTAGCAGTGCTCTTCGCCGTGCTCTTCCGCTACAATACCGCCACCGAGGCGAAGTAGTGCACCCGTCCTCGTCCCTTATCCCTCTTGTAGCCTCACTGAGCCGATGAATATCGCCTTCGATGCCAAGCGCATTACACACAATGCTACCGGCCTCGGGAACTACAGCCGCTTCGTGCTCGACACGCTCACGGAGTTCCGCCCAGAGAACCGCTATCTGCTCTTCTCGCCCTCTACGGGTGACCCCTCGCTCTACAAGCGCTTGCTGGCCAATCGCTCGGTGCGGCTCATCACGCCCCATCGTGCACTGGCCTTCGCAGGGGGCAATCTCTGGCGCAACTTCTCCGTGGCCTCGCGCTGTCGTACGGAGCAGGTCGACCTCTTCCATGGGCTGACCAATGAGCTTCCCATCGGGCTGTACAATGCCCAGCGCATAGGTACGGTCGTCACCATGCACGACTTGGCCTTCATCCGCTACCCGCAGTTCTACAAGCCCATCGACCGCCTGCTCTACCGCAAGAAGTACGGCGCGTCGGCTCGTCATGCCGACCACGTCATCACCGTGAGCGACCAGACGCGCCGTGATGTCATCGATATCTTCGGCATTGAGGAGGAGCGTGTGACGACCGTCTATCAGGGTTGCTCCGAAGCCTTCGCAGCGGTGACGCCCGAGGATGTCGTAGTGGCACGTCAGGCACTGAACCTCCCCGAGCGCTATATCCTTTTCGTCGGGAGTATCGAGGAGCGTAAGAACCTCGCCCTCATCGTCGAGGCACTCGCTCAGCTTCAGGACAAGGACATCCACCTCGTGGCGGTCGGCCGTAAGACACCCTATGTGAATACCGTCGTCGACAGCGCCCGCCGCTTGGGTGTCCTCTCTCGCCTGCACCTCATGCACGGCGTCGGCTCGGCGATGCTCCCAGGTGTCTATGCGGGAGCGAAGGTCTTCGTCTACCCCTCGCGCTTCGAGGGCTTTGGTATCCCGCTCATCGAAGCTCTGAATGCTGGCGTGCCCGTCATCGGTGCTACAGGCTCTTGTCTGGAGGAAGCTGGTGGCCCCAGCAGCCTCTATACCGACCCCAGTGACGCCACGATGCTCGCCAGCATGATCGACCGCGTCCTCATCGACATCTCCCTGCGTCAGAAGATGATCACCGACGGCCGTGAGTACGTGGAGCGCTTCACGCCGAAGCGCCTTGCTCGGGATCTCTCTGCCGTGTATGAGAATGTCCTCCTCACCTACGAATAACCCCCTTACCCCACTCAATGAAATACCTCATCGTAGGCCTCGGCAATATCGGGGCTGAATACGATATGACCCGCCACAACATCGGCTTCCGTGTAGCCGACGCCATCGCTACCCGTCTGGGTGTGCGCTTTGAGACGAAGCGCTACGGCGATGTCGCTATGGGTCGTGCTAAGAGCGCGCAGATCGTCCTGCTCAAGCCCTCTACCTATATGAACCTCAGCGGCGAAGCTGTCCGCTACTGGATGAGCACGGAGAAGATCCCTATCGAGCGCGTGCTGGTCATCGTTGACGACCTCGCTCTGCCCTTCGGTGCACTCCGTCTCAAGGGCAAGGGAAGTGACGCTGGTCACAACGGGCTGAAGAATATCGCCCAGCTCCTCGGCTCGCAGTCCTATGCCCGCCTGCGCTTCGGTATCGGGAATGACTTCCCACAGGGCGCACAAATAAACTACGTCCTCGGGCGTTTCTCCCCTGAGGAAGAGGCGCAGATGCCTGAGCGTCTGGAGACCTTCGTCGACGCCTCCATCGCCTTCTGCCTGGAGGGGATCGCCTCTACGATGAACCGCTTCAACGCTAAGTAATCGCCCCCATCGTCCAACTATTCATCACCTAAATACAACCTCTTACTCATGAAGCAAGTCATTGCCACCACCAAGGCACCAGCCGCTATCGGCCCTTACAGTCAGGCTATCCTCGTCGGAGATATGCTCTTCGCATCCGGTCAGCTCGGTATCGATCCCGCTACGGGCGAGTTCCCCGAAGGCGTCACCGCTCAGACCGAGCAGGTCTTCCGCAACATCCACGCGATCCTCGCTGAAGCTGGCTTCACCATCGATCAGGTCGTCAAGACCACGTGCTTCCTCGCTGATATGGGCGACTTCGCTGCTATGAACGCCGTCTATGAGAAGCAGTTCACGGGCACCTTCCCTGCACGCTCTGCCGTAGCTGTGAAGACGCTGCCTAAGAATGGCCTCGTAGAGATCGAGATCATCGCACACCGCGGCTAAGCCACTGCGGCAAGGTCACACACCACACATCAGCCCCACGGCTTTCCCTCTATGGGAAGGCCGTGGGGCTTCTCTTTTCTCTCCTCCCTGCACGCCCTCTGAATGCGACTGTTGCCGAGAGTCCTGTCCTCTATTTAGTGTGCTAAGGTATCGCACGCCCAGCTCCCCGATATACCTCGTCGAAGAGATACGCAAGCCCTTCGCCTGATCGTGAGTATTCCTCTTATCCAGCGGAGGGAAAAGTGTCCTTCTCGTGAAGGAAAAAGC
>ERZ1674171.19-NODE-19-length-49230-cov-23.987148_pt1 | contig 49230 bp, 30 predicted proteins | sample MGYA00581291_ERZ1674171 | MGnify/ENA primary metagenome ERZ1674171 (study PRJEB41354, sample SAMEA4873344) | human saliva metagenome | biome: human-associated habitat [ENVO:00009003]; feature: mouth environment [ENVO:08000002]; material: saliva material... | reverse complement strand
AAGGACCCTCTGATTAACAGTCAGATGCTCTAACCGACTGAGCTAAGGAAGAGTATTGCCACCTTCTTTGTTGCGGTTGCAAAGGTAATACAACTTCTTCATATACGCAAATGCCTCCCCCACTTGCCCGCAACAATATCCGTAGCCACCCGCACTCCCATCGCCGCCTCTACGCACGTCTACCAGCATCAGCCACCGCCACTTATTGGCAAAGGCCTTGCCCTCTCTCAGGCAGCTACTGAAGGAGGTGCTACCAACCTATACTGGTCAGCGAGTCAACCTATATAGGTCGGCGGCGTGACCAATATAGGTCACGAAGCGAAGCTATATAGGTCAACCCATCGACCTATACAGCTTCACATCACCCTATCATAAGGATGAAGCCCCCCTATTAGGGACTCCCTGATTATGAGTCAGGTGCTTGTTTACCTTCAGATTCGGTACTTTTGTTGTGGCTAATACGCTTCACGTTGGCGAGATTGGTTCGCCATTGAAGCTCTGTTAGCCTTTAGAGTCCGCATACTCAGGATAGCTACGATAGCTACGATAGCTACTACAGCCACCACAAGGCCCTCTGTGAGCGACTTAGTATCACAAACTCCACGGCGAGACGACGGAAGAATCCTCCCCCAGCGGACAAAAAAGTAGCACCCCCGCAGCGAAGAGTATCTTCACTGCGGGGGTGCTTGTGTAAGTGGACTTACCATCTAGGCCTTAGAGCCTAGTGAGGTAAGGAGCAGCAGTTGCCGTCGTGAAGGTACCCTTCGAAGAAAAGAGTCATCCCCTCCGTGAGGAAGGAGAAGTAACTTATACTGGTCAGCAAGTCAACCTATATGAGACTGCTACGCAGAGTCCCACCCTCTATTTATCCGCTAAGGCATCGCAGGCTCAGTTCCCCGATATACCTCTCCGAAGTGATACACAAGCCCTTCGCCTTATCGCGAATATTCCTCTTATCCAGCGGAGGGGGGAAATGCCATTCTCACAAAGAGAAAAGCACCTTCCCATAGTGGTATTCTTCTATCTATGCACGTAGTCTTAAAGGCCAGGTACGTCAATCCAAATATCCACGTACGTAGATATTAGAGCCACGCACGTAGCCCAAACTTATCTGCCACTCGTCCACTACTTTTATCTATGCGCGGAGCAACAACCTATCGCCATAACCACCAAATGTGCAGTAGTAAACAAGTCTCTGTTGTGATTAGCTTCCTGATTCAGTATTTCACTGGAGCTGCTACTAATTGAAGGGTAAAGAATTCACAGGGAACGACTACCTTCGAGAGTGCACTAAAGACAATTAGACAATGGAGAATAGTATCTTTTTCGACCTATTTATGGGCTTCTGCAAGATCTGCGTATTGCTGACGTGGCTACTCGGACTGTTCTTCAGCTTTGTTTTTCTTTCCTACTATACAGTGAGATCCATCATTGAGATCATCAAGGGGAAGGACTCAAGCCCGCTCTCAGATAGCTTTATCAACTTCTGGTCGGCACATAGAGATGATTAGTCTCCCTCATCCGACAGAGCCTAAGCAATAGATGTCTTGTTGCAGACACGCACCTCCTGCTTGATCCTCTCGAAGACCTGTCTACTGCTGCGCATTATGGGCGTGAAATTAGTTGTATATTTGCAGTAAGATGACCCTCGGAAGTATCCTAATCCTGACTGTAGTTCGGGTACGGATACTTCTGGGGGTTATCTCTTTTCCTAATTAGTTCCACTCCGACAGAGCCTAAGCTATAGATGTCTTGCTGCGAGCACACACCTCCTGCTTGATCTCCTCAAAGACCTGTGTGGGTATGAAGTTATTTAGTGTATCTTTGTGGCAAGGAGATAGCTCTTAAGTAGCTCCAAATTGGATTGTAGTTCCAACAGAGGAGATACTTAAGGGCTATTTCTTTTTTAGATAACCAATACCTCCAGCCTCATCAGTAATACGATGAAATGTGACCTCTCCTGATAGGTCATCCCTTGCCAACTCGCTAATACAGCCATCGACTTCGGGGTATATACGATACGAAGATTGTTTACTTTTATTTACTACATACTATTATACACGAACATATTTCCGCGATAAAACAACATATCCATACATTTTCTCGTTATGGTTAAGGTAGGAGAAGAAGCCCGTCTTACACTCCTTCCCTAAGTACAATTCATTTAACGGAACCATTACTGCGGAGCTGGATAGCTCGGTCTACCCTCCCTCCGCCTCATCATCAACTACAAGTAAAATGGCTACAAAACAATCAATTCGTCGACTCAGCATCCTATCTCTTCTCCTCTTCTCCTTTGCCTTTGTGCTCAGCTCTTGCGGTGGCAAGAGTGACCTGCCAGGCGGAGAATTCGGGGGCTTTGGCAGCGCAGACCTCAAGCAAGAGGTCTCGATCAGTGCATCCGCTCCGATCAGTGTCCACTTCACAGCCAACACCCAAGGGGGATCTGACATCTACCGTGACGGCAAGCTCGTTGCTCAGACGATCTACAACTCCGAGTGGAGGGACCCCATTGCAAAGTCCTATCGCACGACCTTCACCCACAAGGGTTCGGGGCTATATGTCGGCATTATCGTACACAGACCCGATAATAGTAATGGTCCTGCATCCATCAAGGTAAAGACGAGCGTGAAGCTGTATAGAGGGAATAAGTACCTCAAGACCTACGAGAAGGAAGTAACACTTACCTCGGATCCTTCACACTCATCATCAAATGAACTTTACAAAGTCGAGGCTAACGGTAACTAGCCAAACGATCCCAACTTAGGAGGGGCACGCTCTCTGGCACATAGTCCCTCAGGCAAGATCCCACTTGATACCGCTCCATCCGAGGGTGCATCAAGTGGAATCTTCTCTTTTCGAGGAAGTGGCTTTGCCGAGCACTCTTCTCACCGAATGAAGTACTATATAATAGGTAGTCAGCTATCGGACCTTCACCGGCCGCCCGCGTAGAGGCGGGAGATGAGGCGAGCTTTGACTAACTTTGTAAGCGTAATTCAAAAAGACAGAGACAATGGATAATACAAGAATGAGCCGAATCAATCGACTCATCCAAAAGGAGGTCAGCGACCTCTTCCGCATACAGACCCAGAGCATCCCCGGCACACTGATCACCGTGACATCGGTGACCGTGAGCCCCGACCTCAGCATCGCTCGTGTACGCCTGAGCATCTTCCCCTCGGAGAAGGCAGAAGAGCTACTCGAGTCAATTCGCTCCAGCGCAAAGACCATCCGCTACGATCTGGGCCTGCGCGTAGGCAAGCAGCTGCGTAAGCTCCCCGAGCTGACCTTCTTCATCGATGACTCACTCGACTACCTCGAGCGCATTGATAGCCTCCTCGGGCTGAACGACAAGTAACGATCTCCACACTCCCCACCCCTCGCCCGTGCTCAGCTTCCGCATAGCCCTCCGCTACCTCTTCAGCCGCACCCGCCTGCATGCAGTGAACTACGTGACGGCACTCTCTGCCGTCGCCATCGCTGTCGTCGCTATGGCGCTGGTGGCTGTCGTCGGCGTGTACAATGGCTATGTGGCGATGATCCTCGGAGCTACAAAGCAGGTCGATGCCGACATCGTCCTGAGAGACACCGAGGGCGGAGTCTTCGACCTGAAGAAGTTCCCCGACTACCGCACCAAGCTCACGAAGGCAGGTGCCGAAGCGATTGCCCTGCGCCTGGAGAGCAAGGGACTCCTACGTGTAGGGGAGCAGCAGTGGGTCGTGGATGCCGTCGGGGTGGACTCGGCCTTTGCCTCCGTATACCCGATGGGGCGTGCAGCTGATGTGCCCGAGCTCCACTCGGCGACGACCCTCGTAGACGCCGAAGGTGCACCCATCACCCCCATCCAGCTCGGCGCAGCTATCCAGCTCCCGCAGGATAGCAGCCGAACCGAGCACAACGGTCCCGCTGCCGAAGTCCTCTTCCCCAAGCGCCTCGGCTTCACCAATCCCTTAGCCCCCGCCTCGTCCTTCCAGAGCCTCGAGGCACGGGTCATCGGGCAGTATCAGCCCACGAGCCAAGAGACGGATGCTGCGATCTACCTCCCCTTGGCTGACCTGCAGGACGTACTCGACTATGAGGAGAGCGAAGTATCTGCTCTCGGCATCCACCTCCGCTCCGGCGTCAAGACCTCCGACTTCAAGCAGCAGGTGAAGGCGCTCTACGGCGACCGCCTCACCGCCCTCGACCGCGAAGAGCAGCACCCCGACCTCTCCTACCTCATCCGTATGGAGAAGGTCATGACCTATCTCATCCTCCTCTTCATCCTCCTCCTGGCGGCCTTCAACGTCGCCAGCTCGCTGGCTATGCTCCTCATCGAGAAGCAAGACGACAGCCGTATCTTCACCGCTCTCGGTGCACCACCCAGCTTCACGCAGCAGGTCTTCCGCCGTGTGGGCCTACTGATCGCCCTCACGGGGACCAGCGTCGGCATGCTCCTCGGCTGGATACTCTGCCTCCTGCAGGCACGCTTCGGCATCATCCGCTCTGGTAGCGGTATCGAAGCGATGGCGCTCCCCGTGGATGTGCGCCCGCTGGACATGCTCGTCATCTTCGTCTCGGTGACGGCACTCTCCTTCCTCATCTCCCTCTACCCCACCCGCTTCTTCCGCCGCGGTTAGGCGCATTCCGCCCCGTCGTCTTCACCTCCCTCCTATACATTATTATATATAGGGTGGTGTGCTGTGCTTATAAATGCGGGGAAGGAGGGTGAAGTGAAAAGCAAAAGATTTGCCACGATACCGAGTGATAACACACGATTTTCACCAGCTATTTTGCCTTTCACACCCCTATTCACACATAGCGGAAAAGCCGTGTAGATGCGCTTCTTTCCTAAGAAATTAAAAGAAGCTACTACATTTGTCAAGGTAAAAATCATTGCATATATTTGCTGTGAAATCAAGGCTCCTACACGAGCCGTACACGCAAAACTATTAGATCGATCAGTTATGAAATCCGCTGAGATTTTGGCCTCGCTCGAGGCAAAGCACCCTGGGGAAAAGGAATTCCTCCAGGCTGTGAAGGAAGTTCTTCTCTCTGTAGAAGAAGTCTACAACCAGCACCCCGAGTTCGAAAAGGCAGCTATTATGGAACGCCTCGTAGAGCCCGACCGTATCATTACCTTCCGTGTACCTTGGATCGACGATGCAGGTAAAGTCCATGTGAACATCGGCTACCGCGTACAGTTCAACAACGCTATCGGCCCATACAAGGGTGGTATCCGCTTCCATCCCTCTGTCAACCTCTCTATCCTGAAGTTCCTCGGCTTCGAACAGACCTTCAAGAATGCACTCACCACGCTGCCTATGGGCGGTGGTAAGGGCGGTGCCGACTTCTCTCCTAAGGGTAAGAGCGACCGCGAAATCATGACTTTCTGCCAGAGCTTTATGCGCGAGCTGTGGCGCCACATCGGCCCTGACACCGACGTACCCGCAGGGGACATCGGCGTAGGTGGTCGCGAAGTCGCCTATATGTACGGTCAGTACAAGCGCCTTGCTAACGAGCACACGGGTACGATGACCGGTAAGGGCTTCACCTTCGGTGGCTCTCGCCTGCGTCCCGAATCTACGGGCTTCGGCGCTGTCTACTTCGTACAGCACATCTGCAAGCAGCACAACATCGACCTCAAGGGCAAGACGGTAGCTATCTCTGGCTTCGGTAACGTAGCTTGGGGTGTAGCTCAGAAGGCTACGGAGCTCGGCGCCAAGGTCGTCACTATCTCTGGTCCTGACGGCTACGTCTACGACCCAGACGGTATCAACACCCCCGAGAAGTTCCAGGCGCTGCTCGACCTCCGCTCCAGCGGTAACGACGTCGTCTCTGACTACGCTAAGAAGTTCCCCAACGCTCAGTTCTTCGCTGGCAAGAAGCCTTGGGAGCAGAAGGTAGACATCGCTATGCCTTGCGCTACGCAGAACGAAATGAACGAAGAGGATGCTAAGATGCTCCACGCTAACGGCGTAACCATCGTAGCTGAAACGTCGAACATGGGTTGTACGGCCGAAGCTGCTGAGTACTTCGTAGAAAAGAAGATGCTCTTCGCTCCTGGTAAGGCAGTCAACGCTGGTGGTGTAGCTACCTCTGGTCTCGAAATGACCCAGAACGCTATGCACCTCTACTGGACCAACGAAGAAGTCGATGCTAAGCTCCACCAGATCATGAGTGACATCCACGAGCAGTGCGTGGCTCATGGCCGTGAAGGAGACTACATCAACTACGTCAAGGGTGCTAACGTTGCTGGCTTCCTCAAGGTAGCTCAGGCAATGCTCGAGCAGGGCGTCATCTAAGAAGCGACCCCTTCCCTCAAGTTTCATAAGGCTTACAGCCCGCATTCCCCACGCTCGGGGGATGCGGGCTGAGCCTTTTTATAGCCCCAGCGAAACAGCCGAGAGGAGGGAGCTGAGGAGCGAGGCTGATGCTTGGGCGGAAGAATGGCTTATCTTTGCGGGCAAACGGGAGCCAATGCTTCCATATCGCTTGCACAAGTTCTATGGCATATACTACCCTACTTCGCTGCACCCTCGTCGCAGCAGTCCTCAGCGCAGGCAACGCCTTCGCCAGCCCCACGACGGCGGCACCGCGGGCTAAGACGACTACCTCTGTAGACCAGGCTTACCGCGAGAGCCTCACCTATTTCTTCGATCGCCCCGCCACGAGCATGATGGAGGCGCTCCCTCTCGGCAATGGCCGCCTAGGGATGCTCTCCGATGGTGGCGTACAGCATCAGAGGATCACCCTCAACGAAAGCTCCATGTGGAGCGGCTCGGTCGACTCCACCGCTTGGAACGCCGAGGCCTACAAGCAACTCCCCGCCATCCGTAAGCTCCTCCTCGCTGGGCGTGCTAAGGAAGCCGAAGATCTCATCTACCGCACCTTCGTCTGCGGTGGCGTAGGGAGCGGACGCGGACAGGGAGCGAACACCCCCTATGGCAGCTACCAAGTCGGCGGCTTCCTTCACCTCAATTGGGACAAGGCTCCCGAGCTCAGCGGCTACTACCGCGGGCTGAGCCTCAGCGAAGGTGTCAGCAAGGAGAGCCTCGTCGTCGATGGGCAAGCCTATCGCACGAAGCGTCTGTACAGCGTCCTCGGCCGTGAGGTGCAGGTCGTACACCTGACGAACCACAGCGAAGAGGCCCGCCGTGACACGCTCCGTCTCTCCCTCTCACGCCCTGAGAACGGGCACCCTGCAGCCGAAGCTGGCTTCTTGACGCTCTCGGGTCAACTCCCCGACGGCAAGGGCGGTCGTGGCATGAGCTACGCCATCGTCGTGCGCCCCGTCTTACCTCAGGGCGGTACGCTCATCACCCGTGGCGATGAGCTGCTCGTAGTGAATGCCCCCACGATCGAGCTCTATATCGCGCACAACACCAACTACTACGATAAGCGCCTGCCCGTCATGGCGCGCAGCATCGAGCAGACGCTCCAAGCTAAGGCTGTGGGCGAAGCTAACCTCTTCGCTGAGCACGTCCAGCGCTTCACCGCACAGATGGACCGCGTACAGGCTCGCTTCCTCGGCTCCGACCCAGCACTCTCATCGCTGCCTATCCAGCGCCGCCTCATCGCTTACTACGAGCACCCTGAGCGTGACCCTGCACTGGCCGCCCTCTATATGCAGCTGGGCCGCTACCTCCTGATCTCCAGCACACGCCCTGGCGCTCTGCCCCCCAACCTGCAAGGGATATGGACCGAAACCATCCAAGCTCCTTGGAACGGGGACTACCACCTGAACATCAACCTACAGATGAACTACTGGCCTGCCGAGAAGGGCGCACTCCCCGAGACTGTCGGGGCGCTCACGGACTGGGTCGAGAGCATCGTACCTTCGGGTGAGCGTACAGCACGCACCTTCTATCGCGCTAAGGGCTGGGGCACGCACGTCCTCGGCAACGTATGGCAGTTCACCGCACCTGGCGAGCATCCCAGCTGGGGCGCTACGAATACCTCCGCCGCTTGGCTCTGTGAGCACCTCTACAACCACTATCGCTACAGCCAAGACCGCGCTTACCTCCAGCGCATCTACCCCGTGATGCAGGGAGCTGCACGCTTCTTCCTCACGACGCTGGTCAAGGATCCCAAGAGCGGCTACCTCGTCAACGTCCCCACGACCTCACCTGAAAACAGCTACTACACGTCCCAAGGTAAGGCCGTCGCTGTCGCAGCTGGCTCGACGATGGACAATCAGATCCTGCGTGAGCTCTTCTCTACGACGCGCGAGGCTGCGATGGCTCTCGGTCGTGACCGCACCTTCGTCGACAGCCTCTCCACGGCACTGCGCCAGCTCAAGCCCACCACCCTCGGCCCTGACGGACGTATCATGGAGTGGATGGAGGACTACAAGGAGGTCGAGCCACACCACCGCCACGTATCGCATCTCTACGGGCTCTTCCCTGGGAGCGAGATCACACCACACGGCACGCCCGAGCTGGCTGAAGGCGCGAAGAAGACGCTCATCGCACGTGGCTCAAGCAGCACCAGCTGGTCCATGGGCTGGAAGGTGAACTTCCACGCACGACTGGGCGATGCTGAGGGTGCTTATGAGGTGCTGAATATGCTCCTCCGCCCCGTCGACGCCATCGACCCCAAGACGAATAAGCCCTACGGCAGTGGTACAGAGCCCAACCTCTTCAGCTCACATCCGCCCTTCCAGATCGACGGGAACTTCGGCGGCTCCTCGGGCATCATGGAGATGCTCCTCAGCAGTGAGACGGGCTGCATCATCCCGCTGCCGGCACTACCCAAGGTATGGGAGGCTGGTAGCATCCAAGGCCTGCGTGTCATCGGTAATGCCACCTGCTCGCTCAGCTGGTCAGCTGGCGAGCTTGACCGCTTAGTCCTCGAGGCACACCACGCCTATCGTCACACGCTCCTGCTGCCTGGCGAAGGTCGTGGCTACGTCCTCCGACTCAATGGCCGTCCCTTAGACACGAAGACGCTCCTCCACCAAGGTCGCCTGCGCCTCCCCCAGATGCAGGCTGGCGATCGTCTGGAGGTCGTGAAGAAGGCCTAAGGCACGCACAAGCCACTCTATCACAGGCTCTTCTAAGAAGAGTCACACAAGTAAGGGGCACGAACTGACTGCGGTTCGTGCCCCTTACTTATATCCCTCTATACCAAGCTCTAATAGAGAGGCATTTTGCGACCAGTACTGCTCACCAATCGAAGCAGTACTGGTTACTAATATCAACCAGTACTGGTCGGAGCACGAACCAGTACTGGTCACTCGAGTAACCAGTACTGCTTGCTTTCCCCTCCTCCTGCAGTTGCTTCTCGCAGACTCCACAGAGCAGGATAAGAGCAGAGCTTACGAGATCCTCAGTTATAGCCATTCGCTGATACAAGGTCAGTAGGTAGATTGACAAACGACTATCGCTCCACAGTGCAAACGACTATTGTGGTATCCTTACCTCCCCATTGCTTCGCGCCACTTTCCCCAAGGAAGTTCGGCTAACACGCTGTATTGAGTACCAACTGCTTGCACTTTGATGCGTCAGCCCTGAAGGGTAGCTGCCCGAGATGTAGCTATTTGCTTCTTTAGCCGTATCTTTGTAGCCACGAGATAAGCGTAATAAAGCCTATGGTCATCAAGTCCGCAGAGTTCGTCATCAGCAATAGCCGCGTGGAGAAGTGCCCGACGACGGGACTCCCCGAATACGCCTTCATCGGGCGCTCCAATGTCGGGAAGTCTTCGCTCATCAATATGCTCACCGCACGCAAGGGGCTGGCTATGACCTCGCAGAAGCCTGGGAAGACGCAGCTCATCAACCACTTCATCATCAACGATGCGTGGTACCTCGTCGACCTCCCCGGCTACGGCTATGCCCGCCTCGGCAAGGACAGCCGCGATAGTCTGAGACGTATGATCGAGGACTACGTACTGGAGCGCAAGGAGCTGGTACTGCTCTTCGTGCTCCTCGACTGCCGACACGATCCTCAGAAGATCGACCTCGAGTTCATCCAATGGCTGGGCGAGGAGGGCGTCCCCTTCGCTCTGGTCTTCACAAAGGCCGACAAGCTCAGCAAGGGCCGTCTCGCAGCTAACGTCGAGGCCTACAAGGCTAAGCTCCACGAAGAGTGGGAGGAGCTTCCCCCGATCTTCGTCACCTCCTCGGAGGAGCGTATGGGGCGTGACGAGCTCCTCGGCTACATCGAAGAAATCAACACTACATTATAATAGACTCCACAAAGTAAGACAATGAAAGGAACCATTCTCGTCACTGGCGGTACCGGCTACATCGGCTCTCACACCACCGTCGAACTGATCCAAGCTGGCTATCAGGTCGTCAGCATTGACAACCTATCGAACTCCAATATCGAGGTCCTTGATGGCATCGAAGCGATCACCGGCATTCGCCCTATCTTCTACGAGGCTGACTGCAATGACGAGGCAGCTATCGAGCGCATCTTCACGGCTCATCCCTCGATCCAGGGCGTGATCCACTTCGCTGCGAGCAAGGCTGTCGGCGAATCCGTACAGAAGCCTCTGCTCTACTACAAGAATAACTTGCTCTCACTGATCGTCCTCCTCGAGGCTATGCAGCGCCACGGTACCAAGGGGATCGTCTTCTCCTCGTCGTGTACCGTCTACGGCCAGCCCGAGATCCTGCCCGTCACCGAGGAAGCTCCTATCCAGGTAGCCCTCTCGCCCTACGGCAATACGAAGCAGATCAATGAAGAGATCCTCAACGATGTAGTCTACGCTGGTGTACCCTACAAGGTCATCCGCCTGCGCTACTTCAACCCCATCGGTGCTCACCCCTCTGCACTCATCGGTGAGCTCCCCAATGGTGTACCTCAGAACCTCATCCCCTACCTGACGCAGACCGCCGCTGGTATCCGTCAGCAGCTCAGCGTCTTCGGTGATGACTACAACACCCCCGACGGCTCTTGCATCCGCGACTACATCAATGTCGTCGACCTGGCGAAGGCCCACGTCATCGCTATCGAGCGTATGCTGGACGACTCCAAGGGCAGCGAGCCTCTGGAGACCTTCAACATCGGTACCGGTCGTGGCGTCAGCGTGCTGGAGCTCATCCGCACCTTCGAGGCTGTCACGGGCGTGAAGGTCCCTCACAAGATCGTCGGCCGCCGCGAAGGCGACATCGAGAAGGTCTGGGCTGACCCCACGAAGGCCAACACCATCCTCGGCTGGGAAGCTAAGGAATCCCTCGCCGACACGCTCCGCTCTGCTTGGGCTTGGCAGGAGCGCCTCATTGAGAAGAATAAGTAATATACCGCATCATGCGCGCCGAGGGGTAGGACTTTTATCCGTCCTACCCCTTCGTATGGTGCTTAGATAGAAAGAATATAGATGGAGAAGAACTTCAAGCGTACCCTCATCACCGCCGCCCTGCCTTATGCGAATGGCCCCGTGCACATCGGCCACCTGGCAGGTGTGTACATCCCCTCTGATATCTATGCCCGCTACCTGCGCCTCCGTGGAGAGGAGGTGCTCTTCGTCTGTGGTAGCGACGAGCATGGTGTGCCCATCGCGATCAAGGCTAAGAAGGAAGGCGTGACCCCACAGGATATCGTCGACCGCTACGACGGGATCATCCGCAAGTCATTCGCTGACTTCGGTATCACCTTCGATATCTACGGCCGTACGACGAGCGCCACGCACCGTGAGCTTGCCTCTTCGATCTTCCGAACCATCTACGACAAGGGCGGCTTCATCGAAGAAGAGAGCGAGCAGTACTACGATCCCGAGGCTAAGCAGTTCCTCGCGGACCGCTACATCACGGGTACCTGCCCCCGCTGTCAGAATGAGCGCGCCTATGGTGACCAGTGTGAGTCCTGTGGCTCGACGCTGAACCCCACCGACCTCATCCACCCCAAGAGCGCTATCTCCGGTGCTACGCCTGAGCTCCGCAAGACAAAGCACTGGTATCTGCCCCTTGACAAGCACGAGCCCTTCCTCAAGCAGTGGATCCTCGAGGACCACAAGGAGTGGAAGAGCAATGTCTACGGGCAGTGTAAGAGCTGGCTCGACGGAGGTCTGCAGCCCCGTGCTGTGAGCCGTGACCTCGACTGGGGTATCCCTGTGCCCGTAGAGGGCGCTGAGGGCAAGGTGCTCTACGTGTGGTTCGATGCACCCATCGGCTATATCTCCAATACGAAGGAGCTCCTGCCCGACAGCTGGGAGAAGTGGTGGAAGAGCGAAGACACGCGCCTCCTGCACTTCATCGGTAAGGACAACATCGTCTTCCACTGCATCGTCTTCCCTGCGATGCTCCGTGCCGAAGGCTCCTACATCCTCCCCGAGAACGTCCCCGCCAATGAGTTCCTCAATCTCGAGGGTGACAAGATCTCCACGAGCCGCAACTGGGCCGTCTGGCTCAACGAGTACCTCGAGGATCTGCCCGGTAAGCAGGACGTCCTGCGCTACGTCCTCACGGCCAATGCCCCCGAGACGAAGGACAACGACTTCACGTGGCGAGACTTCCAGGCACGCAACAACAATGAGCTGGTAGCCGTCTTCGGTAACTTCGTGAACCGTGCTCTCGTCCTCACCTCGAAGTACTTCGACGGGAAGGTTCCCGCTCTCGGTGCGCTGACCGACTTCGACCGCGAGACCCTCGCAGAGCTCTCTACCGTCCGTGCCGCCATCGAGCGTGAGCTGGACAACTTCCACTTCCGTGAAGCCCTCAAGGAAGCGATGAATCTGGCACGCCTTGGCAACAAGTACCTCGCCGACACCGAGCCTTGGAAGCTGGCGAAGACCGATATGGAGCGTGTCGCCACGATCCTCAATATCTCCCTGCAGATCACGGCTAACCTCGCCATTGCCTTCGCGCCCTTCCTGCCGATGAGCAGCGAGAAGCTCTGCAAGATGCTCGCCATCGACCTCCCCGCTTGGACCGACCTCGGCCGTAGCGACCTCATCGAAGCTGGGCACACGCTCGGCGAGGCCAGCCTCCTCTTCGAGAAGATCGAGGATGACGTCATCGAGGCTCAGATCCAGAAGCTGCAGGCGACGAAGGAAGCCAACGAGGCAGCCGAAGATCACGCTGCCCCCATCGCTGAGAATATCGACTTCGAGGACTTCCTCAAGCTGGACATCCGCGTGGGTACCGTCACCGAATGCACAAAGGTGCCTAAGGCCGACAAGCTCCTGCAGTTCCGCATCGACGATGGTCTGGGTGGCCGCACGATCGTCTCGGGTATCGCTGAGCACTACGCTCCCGAGGAGCTGGTAGGCAAGCAGGTCTGCTTCATCGCCAACCTCCCTCCACGTAAGCTCCGTGGCATCGAGTCGCAGGGGATGATCCTCTCCGCAGCCGATCGCACGACGGGGCAGCTCCGCGTGATCACGCCTCAGGGCCCGATCACCCCTGGTAGCGAAGTCAAGTAAGGCTTCGCCCCTCCCCTGTTTATTCAGACCAAGAACCCACTTACATGAATAGCTCTCTCAAGACGAGTATCCTTAGCCCAGTGCGCTGGGCAGGGGTACTCGTCCTCGTCCTCTTCTTCCTCTTAGGCTCCGTAGCATGGGCGCAGAAGACGCCCCGTGTCACGCAGCACAAGCTCCGCATCCTCCACACCACAGACGTCCACGGGAATATCTTCCCCTATGACTTCCTCAATGACCGCCCTGGCACGGGGAGTATGTCACGCCTCTCGACGGTACTGCGCGAGATCCGTCGTACCGATCCCGAGACCCTGCTGCTGGACGCTGGTGACCTCCTGCAGGGTGAGCCCCCGACGTACTACTACAACTACGTCGACACCCTCTCGACACACATCGTCTCCTCGGCGATGAACTACCTCGGCTACGATGCGGTCGCCATGGGCAACCACGACATCGAGCCTGGGCATAGCGTCTTCGACAAGTGGGGACGCGAGTGTAAGTTCCCCCTCATCGCAGCGAACATCATCTCCGACAAGACGGGCGAGCCTTACTTCAAGCCCTATCACGTCTTCACCCGTGCTGGGCTCCGTGTCGCCGTCTTAGGCTTCACGACGCCTGCCATCCCGCAGTGGGTACCTGCCCATCTCTGGGAAGGCCTGCACTTCGATGATATCCTCACCTCGGCTGCACACTGGGTACCCCTCATCCAGCAGCGCGAGAAGCCCGACCTCCTTGTAGTGCTGATGCACTCCGGGCTGGAGAATGACAATCCCGATTACCTCGAGAATGCTGGCCGTGCGCTGGCGAACAAGGGTATGGGCATTGACCTCCTGCTCATCGGTCACGACCACCGTCAGGAGCTGGAGTGGATCCGCCCTGAGGGAAGCACGGCGGACTCCGTCCTTCTCATCAATCCCGCTAACCACCTTGATCGTGTCGCGGACATCCAGATCACCGTACGCAAGGAAGGTGGCCGCATCATCTCCAAGCAGCTCGTCCCCTCCTTCATCTCACTTGAGGGTGTAGAGCCAGACTCGGTCTTCCTCCGCCACTTCGCCCAGGAGTACGCTGCAGTGAATGACTATCTGGCTACTGAAGTCGGGGAGCTGGCCTCCGAGGTGCGTGGCGAAGATGCGCTCTTCGGTACGACACCCTATATGGATGTCATCCACCGTATGCAGCTCGAGTCGGTGAATGCAGAGATCTCCTTTGCCGCACCGCTGAAGACCTCTGCCGTCCTCCCCGCTGGCAAGGTCTATGTGCGTGATCTCTTTAAGTTCTGTCCCTTCTCCAACTTCCTCTACGCTATGCAGCTCACGGGTCGTGAGATACGTGGCTACCTTGAGTACTCTTATGCAGGCTGGGCAGCGACCTCCATCACCGAAGATGGCGGGCTCATCCGCCTGCGCACTGGAGCACAGCCGACGGACAAGTATAAGACCTTCGTACCGCCCTACAACTACAGCGCGGCGCAAGGCATCGACTACACCGTCGACCTCTCCAAGCCTGAGGGCGAGCGTGTGACAATACTTCGCCTCACGGGGCATAGCGAGCCCTTCGACCTCGACCGCACCTATCGTGTAGCCGTCAACTCCTACCGTGCTGGTGGTGCTGGTGGTATGCTCACCACGGGTGCTGGCATCGCGAAGGAAGACCTGCCGAAGCGTATCGTCGGTGCTACCTCGCACGACCAGTCCTATTACTTAGCAGAATTCTTCCGCCGTCACAAGGTCGTCCGCCCCGTAGACCCGAAGAACTGGCGCTTCCTCCCCGAGGACTGGGCAAAGGCTGCCGCAGAGCGTAGCCGTGCCTTCCTCTTCCCTAAGAAGTAAGCCTTATGCGCCTTGCCCCACTCCTTCTGCTTCTGGTACCTCTTGCACTGGTACTCCTGCAGCTTCTCTTGAGATGGGGCCTTCAGCGCCGCTCGGAGCTTCTCCACTCGGCACATACACATCGACCTCTACAGCGACAGGACGCACCTATCGCTGTAGAGGTCGATGTCGATTCGTCCACACTCTTTGATAGCCCTGCCCCAGCAGGAGCCCTCCCCCACTACCTCGTCCTCGATACCGAGACGCAGGATATCCTCCACGAAGAGGAGGTAGGGATAGAGTTCGCACCCTCGCCGATTATCCTACTCTCGTGGCAGATGCTGGACGCTACGGGTGCCTGCCTCACCGAGGAGACGCACCTCATCCGCCGCAGTGCCTCCATAACGGAGGAGGCTACCACCCTACACGGCATCACGACGGAGCAGATGGAGTGTGAAGGCGAGGAGCTACGCCCCGTGCTGGAGCGCTTGCTCCAAGCCGTGAGTGAGTCGAAAGTACTCGTCGCGCACAACGTCCGCTTTCATCGCACCCTCGCCCTATCAGAGCTGGAAGCCATAGGGCTACCGACAGCTTCGCTGGAGGCACTCCCCACCCTCTGCACGATGGAGCGCGGGCGAGTCTTAGGCTTCAAGCGCCGTGCTTCGGGTGAAGCGGCTTACCCTAAGCTCAGCGAACTCTTCGGCTACCTCTACCTACACCAGCCAGCCGTCCACGTGCGCTTCCGCCACAAGGGCCTGCGTGACGTCCGCCTCTGTGCGGCTTGCCTTAGGCAGCTCATCGTATAGCACACTCCACACATAGCCATAAACAGCGAGCGGGCACCCCACCATCGATGGGGTGCCCGCTCGCTGTTTATGTGAATTGCTTCTTAGTCGAGCTCGCCTGCAGAGCGCTTCTTGAGGAAGTTCTTGTAGGCTGCCTTCGTCTGTGGAGCGAGGAAGATGAGGGCGATGATATTCGGGATGACCATCAGCCCCGTGACCGTGTCGGTGATCTCCCACACGAAGGTCACAGCGAAGATCGCCCCGACGAAGACCGAGCCGATGACCACTGCGCGGAAGACATAGACCCCGACCTTACCGAAGAGCGAGCGGACATTCATCTCACCGAAGATATAGTTCCCGATGATCGTCGTGAAGGCGAAGAAGAAGATACTCACCTGCAGGAAGATGATACCGGCCTTACCAAAGACCATATCGAAGGCCTCCTGCGTGATCGCTGTCGACTCGAGTCCAGCTTGCTTATGAGCCCCCGTCAGAAGGATGACCAGCGCCGTAGAGGTACAGATGAGGAGCGTGATGAAGACCCCCGACATCGCTACGAAGCCCTGCATCGCAGGATCCTTCACCTCGGCCATAGCGTGAGCGTGGGGCGAGGTGCCCATACCGGCTTCGTTGGAAAAGAGGCCACGAGCGACCCCGTAGCGGATAGCATACTTCATCGCGATACCAGCAGCACCGCCAGCAGCAGCCTTCGTAGAAAAGGCTTCTCTAAAGACCTCAGCAAAGGCCTGGGGGATCTGGTCGAAATAGATGCACATGATGACGAGCGAACCCAAGATATAGGCAATAGCCATAAAGGGCACGACGAGCTCAGCGACCGTGGTGATGCGCTTCTGCCCCCCGACGATCACGATACCGACGATGAGTGCGATACCCACACCGACGACCCAAGGCTCGATATCGAAGGCCGTCGTCAGCGCGACCGTGATGGAGTTTGCCTGCACCATACTTCCCGTGAAGCCCACATAGGTAATGAAGGCGATCGAGAAGAAGAGCGCCAGCCACTTGAGCCCGAGCCCTTCACGGATATAGAAGGCAGGTCCCCCGATGGCACCACCAGGACGGACCTCACGATACTTCTGCGCTAAGACGGCTTCGGAGAAGATCGTCCCCATGCCGAGGATGGCGGAGATCCACATCCAGAAGATCGATCCGACGCCGCCCATAGAGATGGCAGTGGCGATACCTGCCACGTTCCCCGTACCGACCTGGGCAGCTACGGCGGTGGCAAGAGCTTGGAAGGAGTTGACCTTGGACTTACCCTCCTCGCCCTTCTTCCGCTGCATAGCAGGGCCAAAGGCATACTTCATCGCCAGATTGAAGTGGCGGATCTGAGGGAAGCCGAGGTAGATGGTGTAGAAGATGCCGACGCCGAGGAGGGCGTACATCAGGAAGCTGTTCCAAAGAATCCCGTTGAACTCTTTGACGAACCCTAATACATCCATGTGCTGTGAGTTTTGTGAGTTAGTGTTAGAGGTATTGTGAATTGTGGCTTAGACCTAAGGGTAAGAGGCGTAGGAAGCGGGGCACCTACACGTAGAAGTGGGTGCTCCTATCAGGGATAGCGCTCGGAAAAAGAGCGGAATACTTGAGCTATTCATGCGCATCATAGAGGGCGCTCCTCTTGGTATTATAGAGGGGCAAGCCAAAGGCCCACGGGCGAAGTGTCCATGGACTTCGCCTACAAAGGTATAAATAGTGCCGGAAGAAATAAGGGGGCTTAGCCCTTGCGACCGTAGTCAGCGGGGATCTCGCCCCAGCGGACGGTATCCCACTTATATAAGGGTGTCGTGTAGGTATGCGTCTGGAGCCAGCGCTCAGCACGCTCGATGAGGTCGAAGAGCTGAGCCGTCTCGGCCGTACGCTCCAGAAGGGTCTTGCAGCGCTTCTTGCGCACCCATCCGAGAGCCGTCTGGCTATCGGAGTAGATGACGAGCTGCGAGAGCCCCTGCTTCTCGATGAGCGCCAGCGCATGCACGATGGCGAGGAACTCCCCGATGTTATTCGTTCCCTTTGGGAAGGGCCCCATCTCGAAGATGACCCGACGCGAGGGCAGGTACACGCCGCGGTACTCCATCACACCTGGATTGCCCGAGCAGGCAGCATCGACAGCGAGCGCCTCCTCGATGGGAGCTTCTGTGCTACTCTCCATCCCCGAGGGGGCACGGTGGCGACGGGAGAAGCCCTGAAAGCCCTCTTCATAGGCTCGCAGAGCCTCACTACGGCTCTCGAAGGACTTGAAGAGGGCCTTGGGATAGCCCTGCGTCTGGCGCTGACATTCCGCCCAGGTCTCATATACCCCAGGCTCGTGTCCCGCCCAGACGACGTACCACTTTTGTTGCTTTGCCATCGGCTTACTTGCTCTTGGATGAAGTCGTTTACTGCCGTCTCCCATCGTGGGAGCGGTGCCCAAAAGTACAACAATCCCCCGTGCTACCGCTCCAGCGCCTATAAAAGCAGCATCATCCGAGGGTATTCAAGAGCCTCAAAGACAAGAGCAAGAGGGAGGCTCACATACCGAGCGGAGAAGTGCGCTCGTTTTAATGGTATACGTGTCTCCCGCTCCAGCCTCCGCTCTGCTCGGGCATTTAGGGAGCGTAAGACACTTCACTGCTAACAAGACACCACACATGAAGAAGATGATCTTCACCGCTGCCCTCCTCTTCAGCTCGATGAGCATCGGGGCACAGGCGCAGTCCGTCGAGAGCCAAGCACTCACGACCATCAGCACACAGCACGAGGAGCCTACTGTAGAGCTCAGCGAAGCTCCCGTCAGCACGGAGAGCGACTACCTGATGAGCTTCGCCGAGGCCGCACCACGTCGCCGAGGCTATTATGGTGGCGGCTCAGCCCCCTACTACTCCGGGACGCTGGAGCTGGGCTTTACCTCCGCCGACCGTCTGGGGCGTATGGAGCTACTCGGCTCCTTCGGCACGCTCGTCAGCCCCACGATCTACCTCGGTGGGGGCTTGGGCTTCAATGGCTACTTCTCTCACAAGCACCGCGACGCCTTCTGGATGCTTCCCCTCTTCGTGAACTTCCGTGCGACGCTCCCCACGAACTCCGTCGTCAAGCCCTTCCTCGACATCAAGCCTGGGTACTCCATCGGCCTCACTCACTCGGGGCTGCACGGCTTCTACTTCGCACTCTCAGGGGGTATCGTCGTCAACCGCTTCACGATCAGCTTGGGTTACGCTTATCAGGAATTCAACTCCAGCCGCTACTTCGACAAGTATTGGGGTAGCTCGGGCGGGGTATCTCTCAAGTTCGGTATCCTCTTCTAAGGCGCTCACAGCGTGAGTCTGGGCGGGCTAACTCACGAATATTTCGTATGTTTGCCCGCGAATAAAAGCAAACACCCGTATGATACACTCCATGACTGGCTTCGGGAAGGCCTCGGCACGCTTCGGTAGCCGCACCATCACCGTCGCCATCAAGTCTCTCAATAGCAAGCAGGCCGACCTCTCGGCACGCATTGCCTCCATCTACCGCGAGGGCGAGCTGGAGCTCCGCTCGCTGATCACCGACCGCCTGCAGCGCGGTAAGATCGACCTCACCATCACGATGGAGGATGACGCCCTCGAGGGCAACACTACCCCCATCAACAAGGAAGCTCTCCTCGGGTACGTCCATCAGCTCCAGACGCTCCGCACGGAGTCGGGACTGGACTTCCCCATTGACCCCGTCGCCCTGCTGCGTCTGCCTGGCGTCATGGATAGCGAAAGTAGCCGCACGACCGAGATCAGCAAGGAGGAGTGGGACGTCGTCCGTGCCACCACCCGTCAGGCTGTAGAGGAGCTACAAGCCTTCCGCCTGCAGGAAGGGAAGATGCTCCACGAGGTCTGTGCCTCACGTATCGCGAAGATCAGCTCGCTGCTGGAGGAGATCACCTTCCCCGAAGCTGAGCGTATCGCTGCTATTCGTCAGCGCCTCGAAGAGGGCCTCGCGAAGATCGCCCCTCAGGGTGGCTATGACAACTCCCGTCTCGAGCAGGAGATGATCTACTACATCGAGAAGCTCGACATCAACGAAGAGAAGTCACGTCTGGCACACCACCTCAGCTACTTCATCGAGGTACTCAATGCCGATCAGCCTGGTCAGGGTAAGACCCTCGGCTTCATCGCACAGGAGATCGGCCGTGAGATCAATACGATGGGATCGAAGAGTAACCAAGCCGAGATGCAGCAGCTCGTCGTCAAGATGAAGGATGAGCTTGAGCAGATCAAGGAGCAGGTGCTCAACATCCTCTAAGCCATTCTGCGGTAGCCCTCGCTACCCGACTACATAGAAAAGCCACGAGCTTCAGCCCCACCAAGCGTGGGATGCTGAAGCTCGTGGCTTTTATGTCCGTGCGACTCTATCGTGAAGTCGCAGGCGAGAGCGAGAGGACGCTTAGAAGTGACGCTCTACGGGCTCTACCTCGGGCAGCTGGAAGTCGATGAAGCACAGACCAGCCAGAGCCGTACCATAGCGCTTCTCGATCGTGATCCCTTCGGTGACGAAGTTCAGTTCGCCGAGGTAGTAGTGACCATAGGTCTTCTGGTGCAGGTCGTTGATCACACGGATCAGACGAGCTTCAAGCTCCTCGATGCGATAGCGGCCGCTGACTTCACAGACCAGACCACCGACCTTCTTATCGAAGTTCTCATCAGCATACATCCATGCGTAGACGACACCTGCAGAGACGAATTCGTCCTGCTGACCGTGCGATACAGCCAGGATGGTCTTCAGCTCAGAGCCGAAGGGAGGCAGGTCGATCTCATCCATCGAAGCGATGTGTGCCGTAGCGGGCAGCACGGACGAATAGACCATGATATTAAAGTCAGAGATCCCAGCATCATGCAGAGCCATGTGGTATGACCCAGCGTGAAGTTCCAGATCCGACTCACCGCTACCCTTCGTCACGAAGAAGGTGTGGGGGATAAGATTCCCTACGTACTTGCTCATTTAGTTCCTTATAAATCTATGATTGTTAATACTTATTGCGCACTCTTTCCGCCCATTCCGCTATGCATACGGCTGGACGAAGGCTTACAAAGGTACACTATTTTTAAGAACTTTAGCTCTCTTATTGACCTCTTTCTCGACACATTCCACTGCTTCGCAGTGATAAGAAGCGGGACTACAAGTGTCCTTCTCGTGAAGAAAAAAGCGCCTTCACGTAGTGGTGTTTCCATATCTACGTACGTAGTCTTAAAGACCAGGTACGTCAATCCAAATATCCACGTACGTAGATATTAGAGCCACGTACGTAGTCCAAACTTTTCTGCCACTCATCCACAATTTTATTCCTACGTGGAGCAACGGCCTACAATAGTCGTTCGACTCCAGACTAATAGTCGTCTGAGCACAGACCTGTAGTCGTCTGCACAGCGACCTCCCGAGCCTTGCCTACACACCTCTACAATCATGAGGCCACATATCGCAAGGGCTGTATCGAGAGGATGGCACCTTGATATCCTCCTCGGGGCTGTTTGCAGAAGCTCGTCCCTTTGACTATCTCCACGATTCTCCGTAAGTTTGCTACGTATAAAGCCAAAGACCAAGACCGGACTTGCCCAAGTCTATGCCTTGACGCTTGATTAACTCTCCTTACAACCAACGCCGATGAGACGTCTTTTACCGCTGTTCTTGTTGTGCGTCTTCTTCTCTCAGCTGGGACTTAGCGCCCAGGTGCACATGCCAGCTATCTACGGGCGGCACGAGACGAAGCAAGTCGTGACGACAGAGACCTTCTATGACTCAGGCGGGCCAACTAAGAATGCCCACCCTCTGGGCATCGCCGCCGTCACCTTCACCCCCAAGTATGGGCAAGCTATCGAGGTCGACTTCTCCGAGCTTGACCTCAAGCAGGCCACCCTCTATGTCTACGAGGGGAAGCAAGAGCTCGTCAAGAGCGAAGGGGGCGACGAAGATGATGAGATCACCTACACCAAGCCGAATGTCCCCGAGCTCTATGTACTCCGAGGCAGTGATCTCTCCCGCCATGTCTTCCACTCCACGACCGCTGATGGGGCGCTGACCTTCGTCTTCATCGGAGCCAACCCCGCAGGTAAGGGTTGGACTGCCGAAGTGAAGAGCGTAGCCAAGACCTCCGATGATACCCCCGTACCGGCCGAGCCTGAGGGCTCCGTCTATATGGTACCAGGGCCTCGTGAGGTCATGGTAGGAAGCACAGGACTTGACTTCTACGACGATGGTGGGCCCACGAAGAAGATCAGCCCCAACTTTGAGGGCTACGTGACCTTCGTCCCCAAGCAAGCGGGACAGCGCATACGGGTGACCTTCACCAGCCTTAAGCTCTTCCATACCTACAAGCCGAAGAACGACCTACTACGCGTCTACAACGGGCGCAGCACCTCCTCAACCAAGCTTCTGCGCGAGCTCCTCAACGAGCAGACGCCCATCAGCCTCATCTCCAGCGAGGACGATGGCTCACTAACCGTCTCACTGAAGAGCATCACGGGGACTCCGCAGGACGGCTTCGTCGCACGCGTCGAGGCCATCACACCCGAGCCGATGACCTTCACCTCAGCCTCGGCGACCTCTCCCACAGAGAAGGTAAAGAGCGCGGCAGGTGAGCACGACAAGCCCCTTCTACTTCTCACCCTCCACACCGAAGGCGTAAGCCCCGCCCTCACCCTCTCAGAGCTGGAGCTCTCCACCCAAGGCACGAGCACAGGTGCCCTGGAGCGTCTTATCCTCTATCGTGGCGAGCAAGCCCTCACCACCAACCGCATAGGCGAGGCGACCGTCACGGGCGATCAGGTACGCCTCCAGCTCTCCGCTCCCCTCGAGCTGAACTACGGAGCCAATACCTTCCTCCTCACGGGCGACATCTCTGCCAAGGCTCACACGGGCGATCAGCTCAGCCTCACCGCACGCACCGCAGTCCTCTCAGGCGAGACGAAGCAGCTCAACCTCCCCACCCCCACCCCATATATCCTCGACAACGTCTGCCGCAGCCGCGAGGGTCAACCCCAGGTCATCACCGTATATTCGGACTGGACCTTCGCTCCGACGATGAGCGCTGGGCGCTATGCCCCAGGCAATACCGACCAAGTCACGACCTTCCTCCCAGCCAAGACAGGCGAGGTAGTCGAGCTGGACTTCCAGTCCTTCGATGTCCTCTACGAGAAGAGTAAGTATGGGACGAAGGCGGTCTTCGAGATCTATGCTGGTCAGGGGCGTACGGGCAAGCTCCTATGGCGTCTCGACGAAGAGACGATGAATGCGGGCGGGCCTAAGCTCATCCATTCGACGAGCTCGGACGGTGCACTGACCGTCGTCTTCAATCCCAAGGAGAGCATCCCAGGCCGACAGAAGTCAGGCTGGCAGGCTACCGTACGCAGCCAGCAGCCCCAGCCTATGGGACTCGTCTCGGCTACGGTCGCGCAGGCCTCCACAGCCGAAGCGCCCGTAGGTGCTACTGGTCTGGAGTTCCTTGATCTCACGCTTGAGACGAAGGGCAGCCTTCAGCCCAAGAAGCTGGAGGCCATCAAGCTCCAGCTCAAGGGCGCACCTCAAGCCTTCTCCAAGCTCTACCTCTACGCCCTCTCCAGCCCGAAGGCCTACAGCTCAGCCAAGCTTCTTGGCTCCGTCACGCCCACAGGTGAGACGACCCTCACCCTGCCTCTTACGGTAGCTCAGACACTCCCCGAGCGCAAGAGCTACTACTACATAGCTGCAGACATCGCTCAGGGAGTCGCAGCAGGCCTGACGCTTGACCTCGCTCTCCCCGAGATCACACTCTCAGGAGAGACCGTCTCCATTGAGAGCCCCGACCCCGAAGGAGGACGCATCACCCGCAATCTCCTCTCGATGGCAGCCGGTGAGACGACTATTGAAGTCACCAACCCGCTCTCCTTCTATGATAATGGTGGACCCACGGGGAAGTACCCGCGCTCCTTCACCGGCACTGTACACTTCGTCCCTCGTGCGGGTGAAGTCATCCACTGCCGCATACGCCAGCTCCGCCTCGGTCGTGTAGACTACCTCAGCTTCTACCACGGGAAGGAGGCCAACGAAGACAAGCTCATCACCAAGCTCTCAGGCTACAAGCGTGACCTCCCCGAGCTCATCTCCACCGCGCCCGACGGCTCGATGACAGTGACCTTCACCAGCAAGACCAGCGATGATGGCTGGGATATCGAGGTCAGCTCTGAGCGCCCCATCCCGCTGCACGTCACGGAGGTCAAGGCCGAAGCAATCCAAGATACCCGCCTGATGAGGGGTGCTAAGGACGTCCCTCTTATGAAGCTCGCCGTCACCGTCACGGGAGACCAAGGCGCGCTGAGCATCGAGCACATTGACTTTGCCCCCTTCTTTGCTCAGGGAAGCAGCGCTTGGGCAAAGCTCAACCTCTACACCACTGAGACCTCCGAAGCCTTCTCTACAGGGAAGCTCTACGCCTCGGGCGGGGAGCGCTTCTCGGGTACGACAGACTACCACAAGCCTGGTACGTACTACTTCTTCCTCGCAGCTGATGTAGATGCCACCGCTCCAGCAGGCGCCCGCATCACCATCACGCCCCGTAGCATCACGGCAGGCGGTGAGGAGCGTGCGATCACGACGCCCCCTACAGCTGCCATCGACCTCCACGAAGGCATGCACGGAGACTTCACCATCGGCGAGCGCAGAGGTATGCACTACACCACCCTCACCGCCGCCATCCAGGATCTTGTCAGCCGTGGTGTCGATGGTCCCGTGCGCCTACTCCTCAGTGCTGGCACCTATGACGAGGCACTCTCCCTGCCCGATATCGCAGGGCTGTCCGAGACAAACACCCTCACCATCGAGCCTATCTCGGGTCGTCGTGGCGAAGTGACGCTCACCAACACCCACTATCGCAAGGTAGACTACGGCGACAACAAGCCAGGTTACTTCAACGTCGAAGGGGCAGACTACGTCACACTCCGCGCACTTACCTTCACGTCAGAGAAGAGTGACGCACCAGCACTCCTACTCGTCCGTAATGGTAGCCAGCATCTCACCATCGACGACTGTGAGCTCTCTGCGCCCCGCACCACACTGTACAACGAGGGCGACATGGCACTCATCCGCACGGCACGCGGCAACCAGCCTTCGCCCAACAACGACTTCCTCACCCTAAGCAACTCGCACCTCATCGGCGGGTACAGCGCGATCTATGCCGACGGACTGTCGAACGTCGCACTCCCCACACAGCGCGTCATCACCATCGAGGGCAACACGCTCGAGGGGCAAGGCTCGAAGAGTATCTACCTGCGCTGTATCCCCGACATGACCGTACGCGCCAACCGCATTCTCGCCTCGGGTAAGGCGGCACGCGACTATCAGGCGATGGACCTCACTCTCGGCGAAGGGGTGAGCGTCGTCGGGAACCGTATCCACCTCACGGACTTCTCCGAGACGACGACCGCTGTACAAGCCATCTACCTCAGACGCACTACAGAGCATGCGCAGATCGAGCACAAGTCCAGCCTCTTCGCCTCGAATGAGATCATCCTCGATGCACCGCAGAGCCTCCGTGAGGTCTACGCCTTCTACTTCACCGATGAGAACCTCACGGACATCAAGCTCCTGCACAACTCCGTCCTCATCTCAGGCACTCGCACCGACAAGTCCACGGCACCTGTCTACTTGCATTCGCGCAAGCAGGGTACCATCTCAAAGCTCGAGGTGAAGAACAACCTCTGGCAGAATCTCACTCCTGGCTCTATCTACAAGACCACGACAAAGATCACGCTCGTCGATCCTACCTTCACTGACAACGTAAGCTACACGGCAGGCAGCGACTTCGCACTGCTCGGAGATAGCGCCCTTGACCTCGCCGAATGGACGAGCCGCATGAAGGACACCTCGAGCCGCATCGCACGAGTGGACTTCGCAGCTCCTCGTGAGAGCCTCCTCCCACAGGAGTTCAGTACGCTGACCTTCGCGCGTGCTCTCCCCGAGGTACCTACCGATATCGTCGGCACGAAGCACCCCGCTACGGATGCCGCCGTCGGGGCTTACGAAGCGACGACGCACGGCTTCCCCGCACTGGCCACGGGCTATCCCAAGCCCCTCAACCTCACGGCGGATCATCCCGTGCTGGAGATCAAGTCCACCGACTTCGGGCAGTTCTTCTGCCTGGCGCTCAAGCAGTCGGATACGGCTCCTACGCTAGAGACTCTCAAGGCCTCGACGCTGCAGGTCAATCTCTACCCTAATCAGGTCAGCCGCCTCACCCTTCCCGCACTCGATGGGCACTCGGCCTATCGCCTCTACCTCCTCCCCCGCAATCTGTCGGGGCAGTTCGCCTCAGCAGCCCTCACCTACGACTTCTCTACCGATGCCCTCCCCTCGGAGGTGGCAGACTTCGAGAGCGTAGCCATCGGCACGAGTGACTTCGTCAGCGGTACCTATCGCTTCGTAGGCGGGAAGGTCTACGAGCCTCAGAAGCCCTACACGACGGGGAGCCATCGCGCCCTCGAATGTAGTCGTACGGTGACCATCACCCCCACGCACACTACAGCACCCACCAAGCTCACGGGCTTCTACCTACAGAGTGATGTACCCGTACGCCTCACGGCTAAGGGTGGAGCCGATGGCGATCAGACGAAGACTCTTCCCTCGACGGGCGGCGTATGGCGCTACGTCAGTCTGCGTGACCTCGGCGAACTCACCGAGCTCACCATCCAAAGCGAAGGCAAGGCAGGTATCGATGACTTCACCGCCGAGCCACAGCCACTCCACCTCACCCCGAAGACCTTCACCTCTCGCGCTGGTGAGACCATCGCTCTCCAGCATGATGCCGAGGGCGGTGTATGGCCCTACTCCTATGTATGGCGTACCGCAGCAGGGGTGGTCGTAGGGAAGGAAGCGACCTACAGCATAAAGGCTGAGCGCACCCAGCACCTGACGCTCGAGGTGACCGATGCCTGGGAGCAGAAGGTGAAGAGCCAGCTCCTCCTCAAGGTCTCGGGTGGGAAGCCTGCTATCGCTACCTTCGACGATCTCGGCCTCGAGCCTGAGACGGCGTGGTACGGCGAGCAGGAAGCTGGGGGCTCCGACTTCATCTCCTCGACCTTCTATAGCGGGAGCTACTCCTTCGCCTGTAGCAATGCACCCGCACTGCGCACGTGGATGGGCTTCGCCTACTCCGACCAGACGAAGACGACCTTCACCTCACTCTTCCCCGACCAGTTCAATAGTGCTGTCGGGCATGGCGTGAATGGCTCGAAGAACTATGCCGTAGCCTATGCCTATCGCCAGCCAGCCGAGCTCCGCACCACCCACGCAGGGCCTGCGGTCATCCCGGGCACCTACGTCACGAATACCGCTTGGGTCAAGCAAGTCACCCAGACGGGGACGAAGATGGGCAGTGAGCCGGATGCGCCCTTCCATCAGGGGGACTATCTGCTCCTCATCGCCAGCAATAGCACGGGGACAAAGAGCCTTGAGATCCCCCTCATCGACTACCGCAGCACCGACCCGAAGGAGCACTACATGATAGACTCCTGGCAGTGGGTCGACCTCTCGGCTCTCGGAGAGACCGATGTCGTGCGCTTCACGATGACGGGCTCACGTGTAGCCAATGGAGGGACGACCATCCCGGCTTACTTCTGTCTTGATGACTTCGGGAGCGAAGTACCAGCGAAGGATATCGCCCCCCGCACCCTCGCTCCCCAGAGCACGGAGACCCTTGACCTAACGAAGGTCTTCACCGACGCAGGTCTCGCCCCCAGTGCTTCCCCCCACCCCGTCTACACCCTCATGACGGCTGGGAACGAAGAGACTGTGACGGCGACCCTCAGCGGGAGCAACCTCCGTCTCACAGCCAAGGCCACGGGCTCGACCTCGCTCATCATCAGCCAGCGCCAGGGAGGGAAGACCGTCTACCTCCGCCTACCTCTCACGGTAGCCCTGCCCCAACCCACGCCCCAGCCTACACCCGATCCCACACCACAGCCTACGCCTCAGCCTACGCCTCAGCCTACACCTCAGCCTACACCTACCCCCGAGACCGATGGCGAACTGAAGGCATATCCCAGCCCCGCCACCACGGAGATCCATCTCACGGTGAGCGGACGCGTGGATATCTTCAGCCTCACGGGTCAGCTCATGCTCACCATCGAGCACTACACGGCAGGGCAGGCCATCCCCATAGGCAACCTCCCTGCAGGTATGTACCTCGCACGCACGCCCCAGGGTGTCGTCCGCTTCAGCAAGCGCTGAGTCTAAGTCCGCCCGACGATACGATACAGTTAGCGCGTGGCTCTCCCCCTCGGGGGCGAGTCACGCGCTAACTATTTGAGCCTGTTGCCGCGAGTCCTGCCCGCTATTTATTCAGCTAAGGCATCGCACGCCCAGCTCTTCGATATACGTCTCCGAAGTGACCGAGCAAGTCCTTCGCCTTATCGTAAGTATTCCTCTTATCCAGCGGAGGAAAAAGCGCTGTTCTCGTGAAGAAAAAAGCGCCTTCACGTAGTGGGTTTCTTCTATCTATGTACGTAGCCTTAAAGACCAGGCACGTAAATCCAAATATCCACGTACGTAGATATTAGAGCCACGTACGTAGTCCAAACTTTTCTGCCACGCGTCCACAACTTTTATCCCTATGCAGAGCAACAACCTAATAGAGGTCACTTCACAAAGCTATATAGGAATCGATCCAAAGCTATATAGCTTTCTTCGCCATCCTATATAGCTCTACCTACGTACTCATATAGGTTGCTTCACCGACCCGTATAGGTTACGTTTTTACCCCTCGCAGAGTCGCAGAGCAAGCAGTATAAAGACATGGTAGCAAAGGGGCAGGATGCCGAGTGCACTCCCCTACCTCTTAGGGCAAAATGTGGAGGGAGATGCGACTGCCTCATTGCACGCATCGGGCACTTTTGCGCAATTTTTCATAACTTTGTCCGTACCTCCTATGGGAAATACCCTCACGAGGTACACCATAAATTATATATAGATTAAGGATACAGAGACAGCAACGCATGGCTACTATTGTCAAGACAAAAGACCTCATGATCGAGGTGGCTCGGCAGCTCTTCGCTCGGGTTGGGTTCACCAACACGACGATGAACGATATTGCCGACGCTTCGAAGAAGGGCCGGCGTACGCTCTATACCTACTTCCGCAACAAGGATGAGATCTTCCACGCCGTCATCGAGCGCGAGCTCGAGCGCCTATGGCACGACCTGGAGCTGATCCGCCGCCTCCCCGCTTCACCCGAGGACAAGATCCTGACGATGCTCCTGACGCATCTGGACAAGATGAAGGACTTGGTCCTGCGCAATGGCTCGCTCCGTGCCGAGTTCTTCCGTGACATCTGGCTCGTAGAGAACTCCCGCGCAGCCTTCGACGAGAAGGAGATCCGCCAGCTCCGCGAGCTCCTCGAGGAGGGGAAGGAAAGTGGACTCTTCCACGTCCCCGACACCCGCCTCACAGCCTACCTCTTGCAGAACATCGTCAAGGGTATGGAAGTCCCCTTCATCAGTGGGGCTTACCGCTCCAAGGGCACGGTCGAGGAGATCCGCGCAGCAGTACGCCACCTCCTGCTCTTCGGCATCCGCCAAAGTGAAGAGGTGCCCAACCAATCCAACACTTAATACGATAAACAATGAATCTACTTGCTAACAAGGTAGCCATCATCACCGGCGCAGGCCGTGGTATCGGCCGCGCTATTGCACTCAAGTATGCACAGGAAGGTGCTTCCGTAGTGATCACTGACCTCAAGATCGACGAGACTGTAGAAGCCTTCGTCAAGGAGCTCGAAGGGCTCGGTGTCAAGGCTAAGGCTTATGCCTCTAATGCAGCTAACTTCGAAGATGCTCACAAGCTCGTCGAAGCAGTCGTCGCAGACTTCGGCCGTATCGACGTCCTCGTCAACAACGCTGGTATCACCCGTGACGGGCTGATGATGCGTATGACCGAAGAGCAGTGGGACCTCGTCATCAACGTCAACCTCAAGAGCGCCTTCAACCTCATCCACGCTGTCACCCCCATCATGGTCAAGCAGCGCAGCGGTAGCATCATCAATATGGCCAGCGTCGTCGGTGTATCTGGCAACGCAGGTCAGGCGAACTACTCCGCTTCTAAGGCTGGTATGATCGGTCTGGCAAAGAGCATCGCAAAGGAGCTCGGCGCTCGCGGTATCCGTGCCAACGCTATTGCCCCTGGCTTCATCATCACCGATATGACGGGTGCACTCTCTGAAGAAGTTCGCAAGCAGTGGGAAGTACAGATTCCCCTCCGTCGTGGAGGTACGCCTGAGGACGTAGCTAACGTAGCTACCTTCCTCGCGAGCGACCTCTCCAGCTACGTCTCTGGTCAGACGATCCACGTCTGCGGTGGGATGAACATGTAGTCCACGAGCGGACAGACCCCCATAGCCTTCGCCTGACGAAGGCATATAAAGCATAAGGCTTGGCTCCACATCAGTGGGGCCAAGCCTTAGCTTTTATAGTGGAGTCGGTGCGCCTTCTGTGACTAATAGCGGCGCAGCGCACGACGAGGCTCAGGGCGCTTCATCTCCGGCTCATCGAGGGCGAAGTCCAGCTGACGGCGTGCCAGATCGGCCTGCGCCACGACGACCTCGACACGCTGACCGAGGGTGAACGTGCGGCCCGTATGGCGCCCGACGAGACGGAAGTTCGCCTCATCATAGACGTAGTAGTCGTCGGAGAGGTCACGTGCAGGTACCAGCCCTTCGCACTTATTCTCCTCCAGCTCGACGTAGAAGCCCCAGTCAGCCAGCCCCGTGATGACGCCCGTGAAGGCCTCACCCAAGCGGGGGATCATGTACTCGACCTGCTTGTACTTGATCGAGGCGCGCTCGGCATTGGCTGCCACACTCTCCATCTCGGAGGCATGGTCACACTGATCCTCCAGCGCAGCGGCATCCGCCGAAGGCTTACCCTCGATGAGATAGCGCGTGAGGAGGCGGTGCACCATCAAGTCGGGGTAGCGGCGGATAGGCGAGGTGAAGTGCGTATAGCTATCGAAGCCAAGGCCGTAGTGACCGATATGCGTCGTGGTATAGCGTGCCTTAGCCATAGAGCGGATAGCGAGCATCGTCAGCATATCCTCCTCGGGCTTACCCTTGATATCAGCGAGTAGCGCATTGAGGCTCTTAGCGATGACGGAGCTTCCGCCCTCGACCTTGAGCTTGTAGCCGAAGCGACGCACGTAGTCGGCCAAAGAACGGAGCTTCTCCTCATCGGGAGCCTCGTGGATACGGTAGACGAAGGCAGGCTTGCCACCACGGCCCAGGCGAAGGGCGGGGCTGATATCCTTGCGAGCAGGCTCGGCTATACGCTCGGCGACCGTGCGGTTCGCCAACAGCATGAATTCCTCGATGAGCTGGTGAGCGGGCTTACTCTCCTTGATATATACAGAGAGGGGCTTACCTTCTTCGTCCAGCTCGAAGCGGACTTCGGGGCGGTCAAAGGCGATACTCCCCACCTCGAAGCGGCGAGCACGGAGCTTCTGCGCCAGGCGGTGGAGCGTCAGGATAGCCTCTGCATGGTCGCCCTTCCCCGTCTCGATGATCTCCTGCGCCTCCTCATAGGTGAAGCGGCGCTGGCTACGGATGACGGTGCGGGCGATACGTGCTGAGCGGAGCTGCGCGTCTTCGTCCAGCGAGAAGATACAGCTGTAGGCATACTTATCCTCGTCGGGGCGGAGCGAGCAGAGGAAGTTGCTCAAGCGCTCGGGGAGCATAGGTATCGTACGGTCTACGAGGTAGACACTGGTGGCACGCTTGTAGGCCTCATCATCGATGATACTACCAGGCTGGACGTAGTGGCTGACGTCGGCGATATGCACCCCGACTTCGTAGCCCCCTTCAGGAAGCGTGCGGAAGGAGAGGGCGTCGTCAAAGTCCTTCGCATCACGCGGGTCGATGGTGCAGGTCAGCACCCCACGGAAGTCCTCACGCTGTGCGAGCTCCTCTTCGGTGATCTCGGCAGAGAGTGCTTCGGCAGCCTTCTCTACGGCCTCGGGATAGCTATAGGGGAGGCCGAACTCAGCGAGGATGGCATGCATCTCCGTAGAGTTGTCGCCGGCCTTACCGAGGATATCGACGACTTCCCCGCGAGGGTTCTTGCTCTTGCGGTCCCAGTCGGTGATGCGCACGACGACCTTATCATGGCCCGTCGCACCCATGGTCTTATCCTCGGGGATGAAGACATCCTGGCGTAGCTCCTTATTGAGCGAGACGAAGAAGGCGTAGCCACGAGAGATCTGCAGACGCCCGACATAGGTCGCCTCACGGCGCTCGAGGATCTCGACGACCTGCACACGCTTGTACTCCCCACGGCGGGTACGCACGAAGGATACGGCGACACGGTCGCCATGCAGGGCATTGGCGAGCGCACGATCAGAGAGGGGGAGGGTATCGATCTCGGGGTCATCGGGGATGAAGGAAGCACGGCCTGCACGATAGTCAAAGCGCCCTTCGAGGCGCTCCTTCGAGAGGCCACCACGGACGAAGCGTCCGGGCTCCAGCTCCTGGATCTCGCCACCTTCGGCCATCGAGACGAGCGTCTGGTAGATGGCGCGCTTCTGCCCCATATTCGTCTTACCGAAGGCATGGCAGACCTGCTTGTAGGTCAATACACGCCCATCATTCTGCTCAAATACCAGGCGTGCGATGCGGAGGATATCCCGCTTATTTATGGATTGCCCTTTGTCTGTGCCTTGCTTGGAGGGTTTCCCCTTCTTGGCAGAGATGGGCTTATTCTTTTTACTCACCATTCAATTCTTTTATGGATAATAGGCCACTCTCCTACGGCAGGTATCGCGGAGGATACCCGCCGAAGGAAGGCGGCCAAGGGGGAGGTAAGTGATGTGTAGCTGTCTGATGAGTAGTGGGCGGAGCCCAAGAGGGGGCGTGCCTACGCCTCAGTGGGGATGACGAGCTTGTATCCCTTACCGTGGACGTTCTTGATCTCGACGCGAGGATCAGCATCGAGCATGCGACGAAGCTTCGTCACATAGACGTCCATACTACGCTGGCTGAAGGAGTTCTCATGCCCGCCAGTAGGCTCAGTGAGCCCCCAGATGACGTTGAGCGCATGGCTACGCTCGAGCGTCTGATTGGCGAAGAGACAGAGCAGCGAGAGCAGCTCGCACTCCTTGGTCGTCAGGCGACGCGACGTCTCGCCGAGGGAGAGCGTCTGAGTCGTCGTATTGAAGATATAGCGCCCGAGCTGGTACACGCGCTGGGGCTCCTTCTCGCCCTCGTGCTTGATCGTGCGGCGCAGGATCGCCTCGATACGCAGGAGGAGCTCCTCCATGCTGAAGGGCTTGGTGATGTAGTCGTCAGCCCCAGAGCGGAAGCCCTCGAGGATGTTCTCACGCATACCGAGGGCGGTGAGGAAGATGATGGGTACGTCGGCCGAGAGGCTACGAATGTCCTTTGCCAGGGTGAGACCATCACGCTTAGGCATCATGATATCCAGGAGACAAAGGTCGTACTTAGCGCTCTTGAAGGCTTCCCATCCCTGGTCACCATCAGTACAGAGCGTGACGGCGAACTTCTTACTCTGCAGGAGCTCCTGAAGGATGTTCCCGAGGTTCTCTTCATCCTCACAGAGGAGGATCTTTAATGGTTCGTCCATAGTCTTTAATCTATTAGCTGTCGTAGTTTTTTAATCTATATACTATATAGGTAGGTAACGCAAACCGCTTGGTAGCACTACTCCGGCTCAGAGGCCGGTAGGTGAATGATCATCTTAGTCCCCACACCCAGCTCACTCTCGGCAGCGATCGTACCGCCACACTGGCTGATGACGGAGGCCACGTACGCCAGCCCCAAGCCGAAGCCTCGCACGTCGTGGCGCTTACCGGAGGTGACGCGGTAGAAGCGGTCGAAGACACGCTTCAGCTCGCGCTTCTCCATCCCGATCCCATTATCCTCGATGGTGATACGGATCTTGCCGTCTTCGTCAGCAGTACGGATCGCCAGGCGTAGAGGCTCATCAGGGCGGCTGTACTTGACCGCGTTGTCGAGGAGGTTGAAGAAGACGTTGGAGAGGTGAATATGATTTCCCTGCACCCACGTATTCAGGGCATCCAGGTCCAGCTCCAAGTCTCCGCCACGCTGCTGGGCGTGGAAGGTGTAAATCTCCGCTACGGGTAGGAGCAGCTCATTGACGTCCAAGGGCTCCAGCGAGAAGCGCCCCGAAGCTCCGTCCAGCAGCGAGAACTGCAGTACCTTGTCGATGAGGAACTTCATACGCTGCGCCTCCAGCCCGATGATATCCAGTGCACTCTGAGCTCGCGGCGTGAGATCGCCCCGCTCGGCAAGTGACTGCCCCAGCGACTGACTGGAGAGGAGGATGGTACTCACAGGCGTCTTCAGCTCATGCGTCATATTGTTGATGAAGCTCGTGCGCTGCGAGGAGAAGCTCATGTGCTTGAGAAGGACCCCGAGGGCGGAGAAGCCGAGGACAAGCACGATGATTGTGGAGATGAAGCTGGGCAATGCCAGCCGAAGCACCTCCGACTTCGTGGGGGTGACGTCAAGCGTGACCTTCATATAGGGGCGGTCTGTCTCTGCACCATCAGTCGGCACGAAGAGATACTGCACCACCGTATTGCGCTCTTCCCATCGCTTGGCATTGACCATCGCCGGGGGGATGTACTCATAGAGCGTACGCCCCTGGTAGTCATGTAGCGACATCATATAGGGCCCGCAGAGATCCTTGTTGTCCAGATGCTCACGGATGAGGCTCTTCAAGAGACGCACATTCACCATCTGTGGGATGCTATCCTTGTTGTAGCTATCGTATAGATACTTGAGGATGTAGCGGTCAAGCGCATGGACGTTGGCGAAGTAGGCGTGTACAAGGCGGTCGGACGGACGGTAGTCGACACGACTCGTATTCCCCTTGTGTGGCATCTTCAGGTAGATGTTCTCTCGATCTAGAGCCCGCCGGACGATCTGGGTATCGAGCTTGGTGCGCGTCCAGATATCGAACGAAGCGACAGAGGTCGGTAGGAACTCGCTGTCCTCAAAGCGGTCATTCTTACGATTGAGTCCCTTATTGAGGTAGCGAATGAGCTCACGTACCTGCAGCTCTTCAGCCACCTCGCCCATTGCTTCCTTCATCTGATTGCGGATACCCTCGGTGCGCAGCTCAAGCACGCGACCGTAGTATTCATATTGCACCCATGAGAGGAGTCCATAGGCCGAGACAAGGGCCATGACGATGATCCAGATGACTCGTTTTCTCATGAACGATGCAGTAGCTATTGGGAGTGACGACTAAAGAGACACATTACTGTTATTATATGCAAAGATAAGCATTTCTGCCCGTCACACCGTTAATTCCTTGTCAAAGCGTCAAAGACACCCCCTTTCTTCCTCACTCACACTGCGATAAGGTAAAGATATGTCACCTTGAAATTCGCTCACGAAGTAGCGCCCTACCGACGTTACACCACGCGGTCTCCACCCGCCGCCACCCTGAGGATGCGAAGCCGATGCATCACCTTTAGCGCAGCACTTGCACCAGAGCCTGTTGCCGCGAGTCCTACCCGCTATTTATTCAGCTAAGGCATCACACGCCCAACTCTCCGATATACCTCTCCGAAGCAACTGAGCAAGCCCTTCGCCTTATCGCAAGTATTCCTCTCATCCAGCGGAAGGAAAAGCATCGCTCTCGCGAAGAAAAAAGCACCTTCACGTAGTGGTTTTCCTCTGTCTACGTACGTAGTCTTAATGACCAGGCACGAAAACCCTAAAGTCTACGTACGTAGATATTAGAGCCACGTACGTAGCCCAAACTTATCTACCACTCGTCCGCAACTTTTATTCCTATGCGGAGCAACGGCTACAATAGTCGTTTGACTCCAGACCAGTAGTTGTCTGCACATCGACCTTCCGAGCTTCGTCTACAAGTCACCATAATCAGGAAGCCACATACCGCCAAGGCGGCAGCGAGAGGACAGCAGTATTCGGCGAGAAATCCCTACGATAGGGAGCCCCTTCCCCTACATATATTATATAAGGAGTCGTATGGGGCATACCGTAGCAGTGCGAGAAGGTAGGAAGCGATAAGCGGAATACAAAAGCGCACCGATGAGAGAAACGAAAGCTCAACCCCGCGAAGACCTATTCTTAAATACCAAAACCAAGAGCGTCACGTTCCTTTGATGCGCGTCGAAAACCAAACGAGCTTCCTAAATTATTTAAGGTTATTTCGACCTGAAAAACACCCTATCCCAAGGCCTTCCGATGAGAAAATTTCGCCCATAGCAAGCCCACATCTCAGACAAGTAAGAGCAGGAGAAAGAGCCTACACCCACCCACGCACATATACATACTGTACAGACACTTACAGCTGTACATCTATACATCTTTTCCTCCTTTTCACAGGCCGCAAGAGTCCCCACAGGTAGCGACAAATCGCCCGCTTCACCGCTCCCCGTGGCACCCTACTATTGGATAGGAAATAAAAATCTCTACATTTGAAAAAAGGATACGCTGGAGCATGGGTGGGGCAACCCTCCCTTTAGGAGAAAGACATGACGTGAAAGACCTCGAGGATGACACCTCCAGAGTACCCCATGAATAGATAGTAATCCCAAGTTACGGCTCAAAGCAAGTACGCACATATCACACTAAAACTACTATTCTCATGAGAAGAGCACTTTTCTTCCTCCTCGCCCTCTTCCTCTTCGCAGGAGTGGGTTGGTCGCAGAAGAAGATGATCACCGTCACGGGGGTCATCATCTCATCTGCGGATAAGGAGCCCGTCATCGCAGCCAGCGTGTCCTGCGTCGAGTTCCCAACCACAGGGACTCTGACCGACGTCAACGGACGCTTCACGCTGAAGCTACCAGATGCAGCTAAGCACCTTACGATCAGCTGCATCGGATTCAACAAGCTCAAGCTGCCCATCGCCTCGGGTGAGATGAAGATCACCCTGCAGGCAGAAGAGCAGGTGATCAAGGACGTCGTCATCACGGGGTATGGGAACACCCGTAAGTCCGCCTTCGCAGGCTCTGCTACGACCATCTCCACGAAGAACATGAAGGACGTGCCCACCACATCCCTCGAAGATAAGCTCACTGGGGCTATCGCAGGGGTAGCAGTGAACTCCAACTCAGGTCAGCCCGGTAGCATCGCTACGGTGCGTATCCGTGGTCTCGGCTCTATCAACGCTGGTAGCGACCCACTCTACGTCATCGACGGGGTACCTGTCAATAACAGTAGCGCCTCAGTCTTTGACTACGCTAAGGGGGGTATGAGTCCACTCTCTACGATCAACTCCAACGACATCGAGAATATCACCGTCATCAAGGACGCTGGTGCTGCAGCCCTCTACGGCTCACGTGCAGCTAACGGGGTCGTCGTCATCACGACCAAGAGCGGACGTGCTGGGAAGACGCACTACAACTTCAAGGCTGACTGGGGTAGCTCCGATATGGCTATCGACTACCGCCCTACCCTCAGCGCTGAGAAGCGTAACGAACTGATCCGCCACGGGTACACCAAGTACTACAGCGAGCTCCGCGACAAGACGACGAATCAGCTCCTCTACCCCAACGCCTCTGACGTAGCAGCTCAGGTAGAGAAGACCATCGGTACCGCTATCGCTAAGCCTTGGTCTGGCTACACGGACTGGCGCAAGATCCTCCTTCGCAATGGCGCTTCACAGAACTACGAGTTCAGCGTCTCAGGTGGTGGTGAGAAGACGAAGTTCTACACCTCGATGTCCTACGCTGACCAGAAGGGTATCTCACTGGCCTCTGACTTCAACCGTCTGACTGGTAGCTTCAACGTCAGCCACACCGACCGCCGTCTGGAGCTGAAGGCTCGTATGCTCTTCGCTAAGACCAAGCAGCACACCAGCAGTGAAGGCAGTGCCTACGCTAACCCTATCTACGGGATATCCGCTACGCTGACTCCATCCAACTATCCCTTCAAGGAAGATGGATCTTACAACAGCAGCTTCTCGGGGAACAACAACATCAACCCCCTCTTCGCCACGACGCAAAACTTCTCCGAAACGCAGCTCGTGCGCGTCTACCCCTCTCTCGAAGCTTCGTTCACCCTTTTCCCCTGGCTGAAGCTTCGTCAGAATGTCAGCTACGACTACATCAACTCCGAAGAAGCCGTCTGGTGGGATCCTCGCCAAGGTGACGGTGAAGCTGCTAACGGGGTCTTCCAGCGCTCCAACCTTGAGCGTGCTACCCTCTCCACACAGTCTCAGCTCTACGCTAACCATGACTTCGGCAAGCACCACCTCTCTGGTGTAGCCAGCTTCGAGTCCGAAGCCTTCGACCGGCTGAACGTCTATATCTGGGGTACTGACTTCCCCTCTTACCTCAAGTACGAACTGGGGAATGCAGGGAACTCAAGCGGTAGCACCGAAGTCGACAAGACCCGCATGCTCTCCTTCCTCGTCAAGGGGGACTACGCTTACGATGACCGCTACATCTTCGGTGCTTCGGCTCGCTGGGACGGCTCTTCTCGCCTCGCTCCTGCTCACCGCTGGGGGCTCTTCTGGTCACTCTCTGGCTCATGGAACATCGGTAAGGAAAAGTTCATGAAGTCTCTCGAGCCCATCCTCTCCGACACCCGCCTGCGCCTCTCTTATGGTGCTAACGGTACGCTCCCCTACGGCTACTACGACCACCTCTCCCTCTACAGCTTCGGCTACAACTACAACGGGGGTACGGGGGCTTCGGAAAGCGATCTCGGCTCACCCAACCTCTCTTGGGAAAAGAACAAGGCTTTCAACCTCGGTCTTGACTTCCGCCTCTTCAATCGTGTCGGTGTTACCTTCGACTACTACAACCGTCTGACTACCGACCTACTCCTCTACAAGAACATCTCAGGTACGACGGGCTTCAGTAGCGAGCTGCAGAACGTAGGTAGTATGCGTAACACGGGCTTCGAAGTCGAGCTGCGCTCCACCAACATCTCTACGGACAAGTTCTCTTGGAGCACGACCTTCTCCCTCGGCCACAATAAGAATACCCTCCTGCGCTACGACGGCGTACAAACCACACGTGTAGACCGCACTTGGATCCACGAAGTTGGTCACCCCTACAACGCCTACTATCTGGCTGAATACGCTGGTATCGACCCCAACACGGGTAAGGTACAGTACTACTCCAATAAGTACGACGAAGCCACGAAGACCTACGACCGCTCCATCGTCACGGAGGGCTCTCAGGCCAACCGTCGTCGTATCGATGACAAGCCCTTTGACCCCACCTTCACTGGCGGGCTTATCAACAACATCACTTGGGGCCCCGTCGACATCAACTTCACCCTCAGCTACTCCCTCGGTGGCTACCTCTACGATAGCGCTACCGCGCTCTACCAGGACGGTAACGAAGAAGTGCTGAACCTGGCTATCCCCAAGTACTACGACATCAATAAGATCTGGAAGCAGGTCGGTGACAAGACGGAGCTTCCCTCCTTCGAGCCTACGAATACGTATACGTACTCGACCCGCTTCCTGCGCCCCACCGACCACCTGCGTCTGAAGAACTTCACCATCGGCTTCACTGCTCCTAAGCGCTGGACTGAGAAGATCGGTGTCAACACCCTGCGCCTCTACGCTGCAGGTAACAACCTCCTCACGTGGAAGGATAAGATGCTCGTCGTCGACCCCGAGCAGCGTGGCTTCGTAGCCTACGGCACGCCTCCCCTGCGCACCGTCACCTTCGGTCTTCAGGTCGGTATCTAGTCTATTGCTAACCACACAAATGACAGTTCAAGTCTTATGAAAAGGATCATCATAGGCCTCGTGGCCTCCCTGGGCCTCGTGGCCAGCATCTCGTCCTGTAAGGGTTACTTCAACACCGAGCCTTCGAACGCCACTGGCACGGAGAAGGCGCTCAAGGAAGCAAGCCTCCTACAGCCCTCCCTCCGTGGTCTCTTTGACGGCCTCCAGGGAGGAAGATCCAGCACCTCATACTACGGTCAATCCTTCACCATCATAGGGGATGTACGAGGGGATGATATGCAGTGCCCCACCGTAGGCTCCCGCGGGAATAATTACTACAAGATGGACTATACCCGTAGCAATATCACGGGGCCTTGGTTCAAGATCTACAATACGATCCGTCGTGCTAACCGCCTCCTGCAGATGTGCGAAAAGCTCTCTCAGGGAGCTTCAGCCAGCCTACAGAAGGAGATCGCTAATGCCAAGGCACAAGCTCAGGCCGTACGAGCACTCTGCTACTTCGACCTCTGCCGTGTCTACGCTACGCCTTATCCCTACTCCAATGATGGGGCTGCGCTGGGTGTCCCCCTCATCGAGGGTATCCCCGACAATGCTGCTACACCTGGTCGTAACACCCTCAAGGAGTGCTATGACTTCATCATCAAGGACCTCACGGAGGCTATCTCCAGCAATGCCCTTGAGGATACCAGCTATGGCTACATCAGCAAGTCTGCAGCTAAGGCACTTCTGGCTCGCGTGTACCTCTACAAGGGAGACACCGAGGGCAATACGAAGGCACTCAGCCTGAGCAAGGAAGTCATCGACAGTCACCTCTACGAGCTCGCTACCGATGTCACGACCTACAAGCAGGTATGGAGCGAAGCCAGCTCGAAGGAAATGATCTTCTCGATCGTGAACTTCGACTCTAAGGACTGGGCTGACCGTGAAGGGCTTGCCTACGTACTCAACGTCAACGGGTATTACAACGCCTTCATCACGAAGAAGTTCTACGAAGAGATGAAGGAAGACGACAACGATATCCGCTGGAATGTCCTCTGGGCAAGCGAAGGCACGAAGGCTGAAGGGGTCGTGAAGAACCTCCCCGACGCTACGCCTGATATGAAGATGTTCATCGGGAAGTACCCTGGTAAGGCAGCCCTCAAGGATATGCGTACCAACGACATCCCCGTCATCCGTCTGGCCGAAGTCTATCTGAACGCTGCTGAAGCTGCCTTCAAGCTCGGAGATACGTCTACCGCCCTGAATTACCTCAACGTCATCGTCAAGCGTGCTAATCCCGCCAAGAGCGTCGCTGCAGGCGACCTCACCCTCGCTCGCATCCTCAAGGAGCGTAGCAAGGAGCTCGTCGGGGAAGGCCACCGCTTCTATGACCTGATGCGTAATGGTCAGACTTGCGAACGCTTCTATAAGGGTCTTCCCGGCTGGCACGGCGCACTGATCAACGAAGCTCGCTCCTTCGACCACACGTACTTCCGCACGATCCTCCCCATCCCCGAGAGCGAAATCAATGCGAATGCTACGCTGGGCAAGCAGCAGAACCCTGGTTACTAAGCCTCTTAGAGGGTGGGCATCGCCCACCGCTCTGAAGTAACCCCACTATAGCATCTCCCCCCGTCACTCGAATAGAGCTGGCGGGGGGAGATGCCGTTTTTAGAGAAGAGCAAAGCGCCCCGAAAGAGAAGGTGCACAAAGCTATATGGGTCGCTGGGTGAACCTATATAGGTACGCTCTCTGACCTATATAGGTCGCCATCACGAGCAATATAGGTTCGCCCGCCGACCTATATAGGTTGTTACCATCCTCTACGACGGGGAGCATCACCACCTCGGGAGCACGCCCAGCAATCCCAGATAGGAAGAGGGCAAACACCCTGCAGGAAGCGCGACTTCCCCCGAAGGTGCATTTCCCTCTATAGCCCTAAAAAGTGTATCTTTGTGGTTAATAAATTGGCGATAGTAGACGTGCCCAAGATCGTAGATAAGTATATCCTCCGGACTTTCATCCCGCTCTTCGTGATGAGCTTCGCCGTGTGCTGGTTCATCGTGGTGATGCAGTTCCTCTGGCGCTACATCGATGAGCTGGTCGGCAAGGGGCTGAGTGGCTTCATGCTGCTGAAGATTATCTTCTATGCAGCCCTCTCATTCATCCCCATGTCACTCCCGCTGGGTATCCTGCTGGCGTCACTGATGACGCTGGGCAATCTGGGCGAGCGCCTTGAGCTCCTTGCGCTCAAAGCCTCGGGTATCCGCCTCTACCGCATCATCCGCCCTATCATGCTCCTCGTCGTGGCGATGGCATGCGGGCTCTTCTACTTCCAAAACGATCTGATGATCCGCGCCCAGGTCCGTATGTGGACCCTGGTCATCACAGCTAAGTATGCAGCCCCCGAGATGGAGATCACCCCGGGGGTATTCTATACCGGTATCCCAGGCTACAGCCTCTACGCCAAGAGCCGCGATGCGGGCACAGGGCTGATGCACCGTATGATGGTCTACGATATGAGCCGTGGCTATCTCAACCCGCGCATCATCCGTGCCGACTCGGGCCGCCTGGTTATGGACAAGAGTAAGAAGTTCCTCGTCCTCAAGCTCTACCAAGGCCAGAGCTTTGAGAACATCCAGACGCAGAGCTACAATACCGTCAGCGAGCCCGTCCCCTACATGCTCCCTCACTTTGACTACAGTGAGACCTTCATCCCCTTCGACGCCAATATCAAGATGCAGGACGAGGGAGAGCTCAGCTCTATGTACGTCGGGAAGAATCTTCACCAGCTACAGGTATCCATTGACTCCATCCGCCCCATCCTCGACAGCACGCGCAATAGCTACGCTCGCATCGTGCAGTCCGACCTCTTGACCAGCCACTACGGCTTCTCCCCCTACGCCTACGAGGATACCACGGTCTTCGCCCGCCAGCAGGAGCGTATCGCTACTCTCGTGAAAGAGACCAGCGGAGTGAAGCCGGAGGAAGCCAAGGCATCACTCACACTCACGGCACAAGACAGCTTGCAGGCTATCGGCTCCGCCCTTGACAAGGCGAAGCGTATCACGGAGGAAGCCCAGATCTATACGGGTACGGACGACACAGAGTTCTATCACTACCGCACCTTCCACCAGGAGTGGCATCGTAAGTTCACCTTCCCCGTCTCCTGTATCATCTTCGCCCTCATCGGCGCCAGCCTCGGCGCCATCGTACGTCGTGGGGGGATTGGGATGCCTATCATCATCTCCATCTTCTTCTTCGTCGTCTACTTCATCATTGACTCCTTCGGCACGAATATGCTACGCAGCGAGTCGATACCTATCTGGCTGGGGATGTGGCTGAGTAACATCCTCCTCTTCCCCGTCGGGATATTCCTCGCATACAAGGCGAACCAAGACTCTTCGGCGCTCAACGTCGAGGCCTACGTGATCTTCTTCCGCAAGCTCTTCGGCTTCCGCGGTGTCCGTAAGGTCGAGTATCAAGAGCTCATCATCGAAGAAGCCGACTACGAGGCTGGTGCTGCCGCTGTGGCACAAGCCATCGCACATACCGATGCCCTCCTGCGCAGCCCTATGCTCTCAGGACGTATCTGGCAGATCTGGAGCCACGGATCTGAGCAGCAGGCATTGGCAGCCCTCAGCGAAGAGCTCGATGCTATCACCGAGAGCCTGCGCCACACGCCCTCACGACTCTTGGTCAGCAAGCTCTGCGACCTCCCGCTCCTCCCCACACGCCTCTCGCCCTTCCTCCCAGAGGAGCCGCGCTGGGGCCGTATCCTTGGGGCTATCCTCCCCATATCTCTTCCGTTTGGGCTCTTCCTCTCGCGAGTACGGACCCACCTCAAGGCTGACCTTCGCACGACACACACCGTGCTCACGCAGATCGCCGAAGAGGTCGCCGTAGCCGCTAAGGGAGTCCATCGCCCTGCACCCGAATTATCCACTACACAGCCTACCGAGCCAGACTCCTGGCAGGTAGCTATACACACACAAGATCTATGAGCGAAATCAAGCTAAACACCATTGAGGAAGCCCTCGAAGACTTCCGCCGTGGTGAATTCCTTATCGTCGTCGACGATGAGGACCGCGAGAACGAAGGCGACTTCATCATCGCCGCTGAAAAGGTCACCCCCGAGAAGGTGAACTTCATGATGCGCTACGGCCGTGGTGTCCTCTGCGCACCTATCACCGAAGACCGTGCCCGTGAACTTGAGCTCGAGATGCAGGTACCCAACAACACCTCCGTCCACGAGACCCCATTCACCGTCACCGTCGACCGACTCGGCAATGGCTGCACCACCGGTGTATCAATGTATGACCGTGCCCAGACGATCCTCGCCTTAGCTGACCCCAATATCACCCCGGGCGATCTGGCTCGTCCTGGTCACGTCTGCCCACTGCGTGCTCGCAACAAGGGGGTACTGCGCCGTGCAGGGCATACCGAAGCTGCCGTTGACCTGGCCCGTCTGGCAGGCCTGCAGCCCGTAGCCGCACTCATCGAGATCATCAACGAGGATGGTACGATGGCTCGCCTTCCCCAGCTGTGGGAGGTCGCTCAGCGCTTCGGCCTGAAGATCATCACCATCAAGGATCTCATCGCCTACCGCCTCCGCACGGAGAGCATCGTAGAGCGTGGTGAAGAGGTCGCTATGCCCACGCAGTGGGGCGACTTCCGCCTCATCCCCTTCAAGCAGAAGAGCAATGGTCTCGAGCACATCGCACTGATCAAGGGTGACGTCGCTGACGGCCAGCCCGTCCTCGTACGTGTACACTCCAGCTGTGCCACGGGCGACATCTTCGGCTCTATGCGCTGCGAGTGTGGCGAGCAGCTGCACAAGGCTATGGAGCTCATCGAGAAGGAGGGTCGTGGCGTCGTCGTCTACCTCAATCAGGAGGGCCGTGGCATCGGTCTTATGGAGAAGATCCGCGCCTACAAGCTCCAGGAAGAGGGCTTAGACACCGTCGAAGCGAACCTCCACCTCGGTCACCAAGCTGACGAACGTGACTACGGCGTCGGCGCTCAGATACTCCAGCAGCTCGGCATCCAGCAGATGCGCCTGCTCTCCAACAACCCCATCAAGCGCGTCGGCCTCGAAGGCTACGGCCTCGAAGTCGTCGAGACGCTTCCTCTGGAGATCCAGCCCAATGAGCATAACGCCTTCTACATGCAGACGAAGAAGGATCGCATGGGCCACGTACTCCCCCACCTCAAGTAATCACCCACTTCATCCATATAGCTTATGGCAATATTCGTCAACGAAGTCTCCCGCACCTTCGGGGAGTACCTCCTTATCCCAGGGCTTACGACACGTCAGTGCACCCCACAGAACGTCTCTCTGACCACGCCGCTGGTTCGCTTCGCTCGTGGCGAAGAGCCCCGCATCAGCCTCAATATCCCCTTCGTCTCGGCGATCATGCAGTCGGTCTCCAACGATACGCTGGCCATCGAGCTGGCTCGCAATGGCGGGCTCTCCTTCATCTACGGCTCGCAGCCCATCGCTGAGCAGGCTGAGATGGTACGCCGCGTGAAGAAGTTTAAGGCAGGCTTCGTATCGAGCGACTCCAACATTCGCCCCGACGCGACGCTGCGTGATGTCCTTGCTCTGCGTGCCCGAATGGGTCACTCGACGATCGGCGTCACCGAAGACGGCTCGCCCAACGGCCGTCTGCTCGGTATCGTCACCAGCCGTGACTACCGCATCGGCACCACGCCCGAGGATGCTCTTGTCAAGGACTTCATGACCCCCTTCTCCAAGCTCAAGGTCGGTCGCCTCGGCATCTCCCTCAAGGAAGCCAACAACATCATCTGGGAGCACAAGCTCAATACCCTGCCCATCATCGATGAGCACGACAACCTCGTCTACCTCGTCTTCCGTAAGGACTACGATGCGCACAAGGACAACCCCGTTGAGCTCTCCAACAAGGCTACGAAAGAGCTCCTCGTCGGCGCTGGTATCAACACCCGCGACTACGCTGAGCGCGTCCCCGCCCTCGTCGAAGCTGGTGCAGACGTCCTCTGTATCGACTCCTCCGACGGCTACTCTGAGTGGCAGTACGACACCCTCCGCTGGATCCGCGAGAAGTACGGCGACAAGGTCCTCGTCGGTGCTGGTAACGTCGTCGACGAAGAGGGCTTCCGCTACCTCGCTGAGGCTGGTGCAGACTTCATCAAGGTCGGTATCGGTGGTGGCTCCATCTGTATCACTCGTGAGCAGAAGGGTATCGGTCGCGGTCAGGCTACGGCGATCATTGATGTAGCTCAGGCTCGTGACAAGTACTTCGAGGAGACGGGTATCTACGTCCCCATCTGTAGCGACGGCGGTCTGGTACACGACTACCACATGACGCTGGCTATCGCTATGGGTGCCGACTTCCTCATGATGGGTCGCTACTTCGCTCGCTTCGATGAGTCACCTACACGCAAGCTCAAGATCGGCAACAACATCGTCAAGGAATACTGGGGCGAAGGCTCGAACCGCGCTCAAAACTGGCAGCGCTACGACAGCGGTGGCAGCGAAGCTCTGAAGTTCGAAGAAGGTGTCGACAGCTACGTCCCCTATGCTGGTAAGCTCAAGGACAACCTCGCACAGACCCTCGGTAAGATGAAGGCCACGATGTGCAGCTGCGGTGCTATCACCCTGCCCGAGCTCCAGCAGAAGGCTAAGATCACCCTCGTCTCCAGCACCTCCATCGTCGAAGGGGGCGCGCATGATGTGATCCTCAAGGATCGCGGATGATCACCCTACTCGGACCTACCGCATCGGGCAAGACTGCCCTGGCCGTCCGTCTGGCGCATAGACTTGGCTCAGAGATCCTCAGTGCGGACTCGCGCCAAGTCTATCGCGGCATGGACGTCGGCACCGGCAAGGACCTCTCCGAGTACACCTATGAGGGGACGACCATCCCCTACCACCTCATTGACATCGTCCCTGCGGGGACGAAGTACAACCTCTTCGCATGGCAGCACGACTTCCACGAGGCGTATGCTGCCATCCGCGAGCGAGGCATCCAGCACCCCATCCTCTGTGGCGGCACGGGGCTCTATGCCGAAGCCGTCCTCCGAGGCTATCATCTACCCGACGTAGCGCCCAATCCAGCGCTACGTGAGAGCCTACAAGGGCTTTCGCTCGCCTCTCTCCGTGAGCGTCTCGCCTCCTACGGCCCCCTGCACAACGATACGGACCTCGACTCACCTCAGCGCGCTATCCGTGCTATCGAGATCGCGGACTATATCCAGCGGGAGCGCCTCGCAGGAGCTGACCACACGGAGTACGAGCCCATAGAGAGCCTCATCCTCTGCATCACCCTTCCCCGTGAGGAGCGCAGGGCACGCATCACCGCCCGCCTCCGTCAGCGCCTCGACGAAGGCGATCTCATCGGGGAGATCCAGCGCCTCATTGACTCGGGTATCGCACCCGAAGACCTCATCTACTACGGGCTGGAGTATAAGTTCGTCACGCAGCACCTCCTCGGAGAGCTGACCCGCGACGAGCTCTTCACCGCCTTAGAGACGGCCATCCATCAGTTTGCCAAGCGACAGATGACGTGGTTCAGAGGCATGGAGCGCCGAGGCTTCACCCTTCACTATATCGACGGACTACTGCCCCGTGAGGAGCAGCTCAGCCAAGCCTTGGAGTACCTCGAGGCGTGGGAGCAGAAGTAGCCTGTCCCATTCTCCCTACCGCATTATGATCCAGTATAAAGACCTTACCGCTGGCCCCAACTTCTTCCTCATGGCTGGCCCATGCGCTATCGAAGACGAGGACACGCCCCTCTTCATCGCTGAGCGCATCGTCGAGATGACCACCCGCCTCGGGATCCCCTATATCTTCAAGGGCTCCTACCGCAAGGCCAACCGCTCGCGTGTCGACAGCTTCACGGGCATCGGCGACGAAAAGGCACTGCACATCCTACGCCGTGTACGGGAGACCTTCGACATCCCTGTCGTCACCGACATCCACGAGACGCAGGAGGCTGCACTCGCTGCCGAGTACGTAGATGTACTGCAGATCCCCGCCTTCCTCTGCCGTCAGACCGATCTCATCGCTGCGGCAGCACGCACGGGCAAGATCGTGAACATCAAGAAGGGGCAGTTCCTCTCTGCCTCGGGTATGGAGCACGCCGCACGCAAGGTCACCGAGTGTGGCAACGACCAGGTCATCCTCACCGAGCGTGGCAATAGCTTCGGATACTCTGACCTCGTCGTGGACTTCACGAACATCCCTGCCATGCGCTCCACGGGCTTCCCTACCGTGATGGACGTCACCCACTCACTCCAGCGCCCCAACCAAGCCAGCGGTGTCACCGGTGGCAAGCCTGCACTCATCGAGACCATCGCTAAGGCCGCTGTCGCAGTCGGTGCAGATGGGCTCTTCTTTGAGACGCACCCCGATCCTGCTTCCGCTAAGAGCGACGGGGCTAACATGCTTCCTCTTGACCTCTTCGAAGGCCTGCTGGAGCGCCTTGTCCGTCTACGTGCCGCCCTATGAAGCAGTTCCGCGCCCTCCTCTTCACCGCCCTACTCCTCGTCTCCTCGCTCGCACTGAGTGCCCAGACGACGAAGTATGCCGCCATCATCAAGGCCCTCGGGCAGACCGAGCTCTTGGACGAAGACCGCCGCACCCAGCTGGCCACACTCCTCGCACAAGACTCTGCGCTCAGCCTCCCTATGGAGCTTGACCTCGGTGCTAAGCTCCTCTCCGTCTCAGAGCATAGCCTTCGCCTGCAGACCAGCCCAGTAGGCACGGCAGAGCTGCGCCTCCTTCCGCTCGCCAGCGGTCAGGGTCCGCTCACGACACTCATCGAGACCGTCAGCTCTCCGCAGGTTGATGCCCGCATCTCTTTCCTCAGCGCGAGTGGCGAAGCCCTTCCGTCTACGACGCTCCTTCGCCTTCCCAGCTCGGAAGACTTCCTCCGCGGGCTCCAGCTCCCGATGAGCACCGCCAGCGATCGCCTGCGTGAGCTACTCTATCCGCTACACTATGAGCTCAGCTGGGCACAGGGCACATCCGTCCCCACCCTCATCGTCCGCCCCACCCTGCTACTCTCGGAGGAGGACAAGCAAAGCGACGAGCTCAAGGCCCTTATCGCCCAGCTCCCCGCACTCACCACGACTTGGGGCGGTCAGTCCTTCGCCCCCTTTGTACGCGCCACAAACCCCTAAGCATAAATGAAAGTCAAGCACGTCATCATCGCCGCCTCGGCAGTCATCATCGCTCTGGTCGCAGCGTTCTACTTCGTCCTGCGCAATGAGCGCGCCCAGCTCCAGGAGGAGAAGGATCTCTTCGCCAGCGAGCAGAAGGAGATCATGCAGGAGGAGCTGCAGAAGCTCGCCTCCGAATACGACATCCAGTATCAGAAGCTCTCCCAGGGTATGGGCGAGCAGAAGATCTCCTTGGCTACCGACTCACTCATCAGCCAGCTCCTCTCCGAGCGTGCTAAGGTCGAGCAGCTGCAGAAGGAGCTCAAGAGCAACAAGGCCACCAGCGCCAAGCGCATCGGTCAGCTCACCCAAGAGATATCTACCCTGCGCAATGTCCTCAAGAACTACGTCATACAGATCGACTCCCTCCAGTCGGCCAACGACCGCCTGCGTCAGGAGAATAG
>ERZ1674171.15-NODE-15-length-55447-cov-20.938403_pt1 | contig 55447 bp, 46 predicted proteins | sample MGYA00581291_ERZ1674171 | MGnify/ENA primary metagenome ERZ1674171 (study PRJEB41354, sample SAMEA4873344) | human saliva metagenome | biome: human-associated habitat [ENVO:00009003]; feature: mouth environment [ENVO:08000002]; material: saliva material... | reverse complement strand
AAGCGAGCGTCTCTGGCTCTTCGTCTTAGTCTTCCTCGCCCAGCTGCGTGTGCTATTTACCTATCTGCCCTACCAAGTTGAAATCCCAGCGGAGGAAGTACAACCGCTGTTGCTGGAGCAGCTTCTGCGCATCGGAGGTTGGGCAAGCCTACTAACTTTACTCTTTGCCCTCTCTCGGCGAAAGTGGTTGACTCGTACGCTTGGCGTGCTTTTCTCGGCCGTTGTGCTCATGTTCACAGCCTACGAGCTTTACCTCCTCTCACTTTACCACGTTACTTATACAATAGGCTTGGCGCAGATCATGCTTTCTACCAGTTGGCGAGAAAGTCGTGAGTTCCTTGATATCATTACTGCTGGACAAGCTCTTGATGTGTGTCGCCAACTGCTACCCGCCATTACTGGAGCATGGGTCATCAGATTACTCACAAAACGGCCTTCCTCTACATTGGCTTTTGGAAGTAGTCTTCTGCTTACGCTGCTCACTCTATTTGGTCCTATAGGACATCTCTATAGTGATCTACGCGTGTGTCACCATCACAGCAACTTCACTGGGGTACAATATTCTGGGATTGATCGCGCTATTTATAACACGCTCAGTGCCCATAAGTCGATAAAATACATAGCTGCAGAGCAAGATAAGATCCGCAATTCACAGCGCAAGCTCAATGAGCTTAGCCTCACTCCTATCTCACAGAAGCCACTCACTGTCGTGCTTATTCTCGGTGAAACAGCACGCCGAAGCAGTATGCATTGCTATGGCTATCCGCTACAAAACACCCCTTATGCCGATAGTCTGATACAGGCTCAGGAGCTGATCCCCTTTACTGACGTCGTCTCTCCTGCTTCAGCTACGATACAGTCCAATACACGCTCCCTGACCTTCTTCACACACGAGGAAGGAGAGAAGCCCTGGTACCAATTCCCCTCCATCATTCAGGTACTACGCCAGGCTGGCTATGCTACAGCATGGATTGCAAACCAAGAGATCACGGGCGAATATTCGATGTCGAATATCTTCGGTCGGCAAGCCGACATCCTCACGGGCAATCCAGCCTTCTTCAAAGGGCTTGGAGGGGAAAGTGTCTCTAATCGTCCAGATCTTTGCGATGAAGCAATTCTTCCACTGCTACAGCATTATTCAAGTCTGCCCGATAGCTTGCGGAAACACTTCCCTCAAGGGCTTTTCCAGATTGTGCATCTTATGGGGTCGCACTCTACTTATAGCGAGCGGTATCCTAAGGCCTTTGATAAGTTTACCCCCGACAGCTTACCTGTCCGCAAGGGAGAAGCAAAGGATAAGATCATAGCAGCCTATGCCAATAGCTTGCTCTACACCGACTACATCATCCACGAGATCATAGAGCGCTACCGCGAGGAGAACGCCCTCGTCATCTACCTCTCCGACCACGGCGATGCGCTCTTCGACGAAGACTACCCCGAGCTGATGGGCCATGCCCTTGTGCCCCGTGCGGTCGAGATCCCGCTCTTCGTCTACTTCTCCCCACAGCTCCGCAAGGAGCGTCCCGACCTCTGGCGACAGATAAGCCGTCAGCGGGATAAGCGTATCCTCTCGGATCTGCTCACACACGCTCTCGTAGATCTCCTCGGCATCCATACCGAGTATACGCAGCCGCGCTTCAACTGCTTCGCGCCCACCTACGACGACCGTCGTACTCGCATCGTCGTCTCCCCCACGTCGAATAAGAAGATGGTGATGGAGTAGCCCGCTTCATCAAGCCTCCCCACGTATATATTCATCAAGCGATCATGGCATTTTTGATGCCAGCTATCTCCCTATATATTGGGTATATCGCTCCGCTAAATCTGCATACACTTTTTTCTCTACTTTTACAGCGTCAAAAGACGAACGAACAATAGATCCTATATGAAGCGATTACTCTATCTACTGGCCATACTACTCGCACCCGTCCACGTGTCGGCACAGATGCTTTTCTCTGAGAATATGACGATGAGCATCGATAGCACGAAGACACTCCAGGGGACGATCAGCCCTTCACTCAACTTCCAGACCGAGAAGGAGAACGTATTCACCTTACGCAATAGCGCCAATATCAACCTGCTCATCAAGCGTAGCCGAGTGATCAACCTCATAAATAAGTTTGAGTTCTCCTCCTATGGCAAGAAGGTGACTCTCAGTGGGGGATATATACATGCTGAATTCCGCTACTTGCTGGACCATGCCTTTGAGGTATACCCTTATGCAGAGTCCCAGTGGGCTGCGAGTAGAGGGATGGCCTTTAAGTTCTCTACGGGGATTCAGTCGCGCTATCGTCTGCTGAATTCCTCCACGACCCTCATGTTCGCTACACTGGGTTTATTCTACGAATACGAAGAGTGGGAGCGCCCGATGCCCGCTGCGAATGGCCCCAAGTATGCCTACAGCCACCGCATCAAGAGCCATCTCTCGCTCAGCATGCGGAATAAGATCGGCGAGCACTGGGAGCTCACGACGACCGCCATCCATCAAGCGACTCCCGATACTTACCTCAAGAAGGCCCGCTTCGGAGGTGCCGTCGATCTCAAGTACAACATCACACCCTCCATCGGGATACGAGGCGCCTACCGCCTGATCTATGATACAGACCCCATCGTAGACATACGTAAGGACTACAATGTAGTCGATGCCGGCCTCGACATCTCATTCTAACAGCAGTCTAACCAACCTCTCCTCATTCATATAATATGACAGCACTTTCCTACCTCCAGTCGGATGACCTCTTCTATCTGAACGTCTTCCTGAAGCTACTCCTGGGCTTACTTGCCATTGTCCTCGTCATCAACAAGTCCGGCAAGGGCAATCTGGCACCAACCTCTGCGATAGACCAGGTGCAGAACTATGTCCTCGGGGGTATCATCGGTGGGATCATCTATAGCCCAGCCATCTCGATCCTCCAGTTTGCAGCCGTCCTCGCGATCTGGGCCTCCCTCATCATCGGCCTGCGACGACTCAAGACGAAGAACCATAGCATCAAGAGATTCATCGATGGTGCTCCCGTTGTCCTCATCAAGCACGGGGTCCTCGATGTAGAGGCCTGCCGCAAGGCTAAGATCACAGCGAATGAAGTGGCATTCAAGCTACGACGTGAGGGAGTCTACCACATCCGCGACGTGAAGCGAGCTGTCTTCGAGCAGAATGGAGAGCTCATCATCGTCCTGAGAGGCGAGGAGAACCCCAAGTACCCTGTCATCACAGATGGCATCGTACAGACCAGCGTGCTGGATGACGTAGACCGCACCGAAGAGTGGCTCGCCGAGGAGCTGCAAAAGATGGGATATGAGTCTGCTGCAGATATATTCCTTGCCGAATACGCAAGCGGGGAGCTGAAGCTGGTACCCTACAACTCCACCGTGCAAGAAAAGGAGTAGATAGCGCCGTCTCCCTTCCCCGATTATTGCTATATTTGTTTTGCCCTTGAGGCAAATACTATTCGCAATATTCGGCAAGATATATCCCTATTATTATGCTCGACCAACACTATCACGAGGCGGCCAACTACCTGGCATCACGCCTGCCAAAGGATATTAAGACCGCCATCATCCTCGGTAGCGGCCTTGGCAAGCTCGGCGACATGCTCGAGAATCCCACCATCATCCCCTACACACAGATCCCCCACTTTTCACACTCTACGGCTATCGGCCACAAGGGAAATCTCATCGCTGGTACCCTCTCGGGCGTAACCGTGCTGTGCATGCAGGGGCGCTTCCACTACTACGAAGGCTACCCCATGGAGCAGGTCACCTTCCCCATCCGCGTGATGAAGCTCCTCGGTATCGAGAACCTCCTCGTCTCCAACGCCGCAGGTGGTATCAACCAGACCTTCCGCGTAGGTGATCTGATGATCATCCGCGACCACATCAACAACCTCCCCAACCCACTCATCGGCCCCAACGTCGAGATGTTTGGACCACGCTTCCCAGACATGACGCGCCCCTACGACCGCGAATTCATCACGAAGGCTAAGGCCATCGCTCAGGAGCTCGGCATCCACGTCCACGAAGGTGTGTACGTCGGCCTCACGGGTCCCTCCTACGAGACGCCTGCCGAGTACACCTACTGGTCTCGCTCGGGTGGTGACGCCATCGGCATGAGCACCGTGCCCGAAGTCATCGTCGCACGCCACGCTGGTATCCGCGTCTTCGGTATGTCTGTCATCACCAACGAAGGCTGGCACTTCGATGATGACTTCGTCAACGATGGTGACGAAGTCGTACGCGCCGCCAATGCAGCCTCCGACCGTATGGGCCGCATCTTCAGCGAACTCGTACGCCAGCTGTAAGCAATACAAGGTAGCTACTACCCGCGCTGAAGAGCACTATCTTCTACATCTCCCACAAAGGAAAATAACGTAAGACGCCCCGTCTTCCCTCTGGAGGGAGACGGAGCGTCTTACATTGTGGGATAGTACTCGTGCTACTTTTTCTGCTGGAAGAGCCAGTCACGGACAGGCTTCAGTAGGTAGGCGTAGTCGAAGGAGTACATATGCTCGCCACCTTTCCAAGAGCTCATTGACTCTGGTACGACGGTATTTGGTGAGAAGCGGATGAAGTTTATCGGCTTTCCTTGCTGTAGTAGTTCACCGACCAAAGCATCTTGCTCAGCCTGTGGGAGCTTCGCCGAGAATTCGACTTCACCATAAGGTACCTGTTGCTCCTGGAGGATGGCACCAAGCTCAGACATTCCCTTCGATGCCTTTGGATCTGCTGCTGAGACGATGTAGAGGAAGTGCTTCTTTGCCAATGGGGCAAGGACAGCCGGATCCCACTGGCTACCGACAAACATCGAAGCTGCAAAGAGATCAGGGTACTGTACGTTGAGGTAAAAGGATATCATCCCTCCCATTGATTGCCCCGTTGTATAGACACGATTCTTGTCGATGCTATAGGAGCTGAGGACGCTCTGAAGGAGATGATACGTCGTCGCAACCTCGGGCGACACTTTCCAAGCATCATTAGTCGCAGACTGTGGTCCTTTATATGAGGGAACAAGAACAAAAGAAGGATGCTCCCGCTGACTCTCATCTGTCGCCCAAATGATACCACCATATCCCTGCTTGAGTGGCGCCACAACTCCCTTACCTACAGTACTGGCATCTGCCATAAAGAGGACAAGAGGATATTTCTTCGAGGGATCATAGTTCGCAGGGACAAAGAGGTTATACTCCATTGTCCCCCCTGTCTCGGCATCTGCGAATGTGAGTGTTTGGAAACGAGGAGCTATCTCTTCTCGCATCGTGAGTAGACGAGTATCATACTCTTTGTTAGCTCCACCATAGGTGCTGGATGTACCCTGCGAAGAGGTCAATGAGCCTGTGGGTGTAAAGGGCTTCTTAGCCGCACAGCTCACAAGGAGTGCAGCGACCAGAATGCCGATAGCCTGCTGTCGAATCAGTTTCATAAGTCTTTTTTAGATAAGCGTGAAATTACGTCATAATCAAATAGACTCTTCTCTGAGCAAATCGTTTAAAGGGAAGAAAGTTGGTGTACACATCCACCCTCCCATTTCCCCTAACAACACGTCCCTTCAGCAGGCGAAAAGGCTTCCCCTCTTCAATAAAGTTTCATGGCAATCTGGAACAATTTACAGATCTCTGATGTTACTAAGACAGTTCGCTAATATTGGATCCTCATCGCAGCTCCGGCTCCGCAGAGAATTATATTTAGCCCTGTATAGATTAAATAGCCGTGAGGCTACGTTCCCTTTATAGAGGTCAGTACATCTAAATTAGACCTATCGACTTCAGTCCTCCTTGGCGTACGCACTTACGCAGTGCTTCGCTATCATCACCCTTTACCCCAAGTAGTATATGTCTCATCAGTCGGCGGCATCTTCTGATTCGTCTCGACCCATCAATCTCAATAGTCAGGTCTTACGAGGCTTGGCCATCCTCTCGATCATCCTCCACAACTATACGCACTGGATGTATGGAGCGATCTTCGAGAATGAGTTTACATACCAAGAATGGCACGTCTCGAAGCTCCTTGACTACCTATCACACCCCGACGGAAGACTCCCCCTACAGCTTTTCTCCTTCTTTGGACACTATGGCGTCGTGATCTTCGTCTTCCTCAGCGCCTACGGCCTGGAGAAGAAGTATGGACGCACTACCAAGGAAGTCCGCCCCCTCCCCTTCATCTGGACGCACTACCTCAAGCTCCTCTCAATGTGTATCGTGGGGTATGCGGCATACCTCCTGATAAATGCTTTCTACGTAAGCTATCCCACCTCTACGATCTTCGGAGTACTGAGCCAGCTCACAATGCTCTGCAATCTCCATATTTGCTCCTTTGACACCTTTGCCCCAGGGCCCTATTGGTACTTCGGACTCATGCTCCAGCTTTATGTCGTCTATCGTCTGCTCCTTTTCCGTCGCTCGTGGGGCGTGATCGTCGGAGCAATCTTAGTGTGTAGCATCGCTCAAGCCTTCGTCACCCCTGATGGAGCTGTCATGACGTGGCTACGTACCAATTTCGTCGGGAGTATCCTACCCTTCGGCCTTGGCCTCCTCTATGCGCGCTATGAAGAGGATATCCAGCTGAGCAAGACGGCATACGGAATCATTGCCTTAGTCTCGATCGCACTGATCTTCGTGACAAGCCTCTCCTTCCTGCCATGGATCACGACTCCGATCTTCGTCTGTACTCTCGGCATCTCATGCACCCAACTCCTTCCACAGAGGAGTGTGAATAAACCTCTCGCTTGGGTCGGTGGTATCTCCGCAGCGATCTTCGTCAGCCATCCGATCGTACGCCAGCTGGGGCTTGCACTGGCAGAGAAGCTCCACTTCTCCCCCTACCAGAGCGTCCTGACCTTCCTCATCAGCGCTCTACTGCTCGGAACACTTTTCCAGCCTATCCTCAATCGCTCATCCAAGCTTTTCATGAAGCTGGCTAAGCACTAAACAAGAGCAAGGCAAAAGATAAAGCACGCGGGGTGAACTATCATTGGTTCACCCCGCGTGCTTTATCCCCCCAATTACGTATAAGATGAGGGGTGTGGCACAGGACGAAATTGCGTACCTTTGACAAAGGAAAGCGCGAGCATGGGGACGACCTTATCCCGTGCCCCTTTACCACCTACACAAAACAAGCACTATTCAAAGCAAGCGATATGGACATCAACGAAGAGCTTCTACACCACCCAGAGAATGATCCAGCCTACCTCGGGCTCAAGGTCAATCAAGGCGTGGCAGCCCAGCCTATGGTCAATCCCAACCTACGACGCGTAGCTCGTCGCACCTATACGGTGGACGAATTCGTCGAAGGCATCCTCCGCTCCGACATCACCTGCCTCAGTCAGGCCGTGACACTCGTCGAGAGCAACCGCCCCGACCATCAGGCCATCGCCCAGCAGATCATCGAGCGCTGCCTCCCCTACGCTGGGAAGTCAATGCGTATCGGTATCACGGGGGTACCAGGTGCAGGGAAGAGTACCTCGATCGACACCTTCGGGATGCACCTCGTCAAGCAGGGGCGACGCCTAGCTGTCCTCGCTATCGACCCCAGCAGCGAGCGCTCTGGTGGTAGTATCCTCGGAGATAAGACCCGTATGGAGCAGCTCTCCCGCGAAAAGAATGCCTTCATCCGCCCCAGCCCTTCGGCTGGCTCACTCGGAGGTGTAGCACGTAAGACGCGTGAGACGATCGTACTCTGCGAGGCTGCAGGCTTCGATACGATCTTCGTCGAGACCGTCGGCGTCGGTCAGAGTGAGACGGCAGTACATTCTATGGTAGACTTCTTCCTCCTCATCCAGCTGGCTGGTACGGGTGACGAGCTACAGGGGATCAAGCGTGGTATTATGGAGATGGCTGATGCCATCGTCATCAACAAAGCCGATGGTGATAACATCGACAAGGCTAACCTTGCTGCCACCCACTTCCGCAATGCCCTCCACCTCTTCCCCCCTACGGAGTCAGGTTGGCGTCCCAAGGTCCTCACCTACTCAGGCTTCTACGGTCTTGGCATCAAGGAGATCTGGGATATGGTCGATGAGTACCGACACTTCGCTACGGACTCGGGCTACTTCGAAGAGAAGCGCCAGCGCCAGACCAAGTGGTGGATGTACGAGAGCATCAATGAGGCTCTGAAGAACTCCTTCTACCAGAGTGATGCTATTCGAAGCCTACGCCCCGAGGTCGAGAGCGATATCCTCTCAGACCGCCTTTCCTCCTTCGTCGGAGCTCAGCGCCTCCTCGACGCCTACTTCAAGAGCCTCAAGTAAGCAAGTAGAAGGTAAAATAAAGTATAAGGGAGCAGGGTGGAAGTGCAGTCTCCACCCTGCTCTCTGATGCTAAGTACACCTTGCATATTCGAAGATTTACCGTATATTTGCAGGGCAAAAAGAATGATATTCATACAATTAAAATATTTCATCAACTATGACGAAAGCAGAAGTGGTGAGCGATATCGCCAAGAGCACGGGAGTAGATAAAGAGACTACTCTGGCAGTGGTAGAGGCGTTCATGGAGTCAGTCAAGGACTCTCTGGTACGTGGAGAAAACGTCTACCTCCGTGGCTTCGGTAGCTTCATCATCAAGGAGCGCGCAGAGAAGACTGCTCGCAATATCTCGAAGAAGACTACGATCATCATCCCCAAGCGCCGCATCCCTGCCTTCAAGCCCTCGAAGCTCTTCGCCTCCAAGGTCAAGTAGTGGATCGAAAGCCGAACTATAGTAAATAATCATATAATCAAAAGCAGCTATGCCAAGCGGAAAGAAAAGAAAGCGCCATAAGATGGCTACGCACAAGCGTAAGAAGAGACTCAAGAAGAACAGACATAAGAAGAAGTAATGTCACATGCGCGGGGGTAGGGCAGTTCACAAGACGAGTGCCTTGCCCCCGTACACTTTATACTACTTCCTTTTTTACTCTACTATCATTAACGAATCCGCCAAGTGAACAGTGAACTGATCGTCGACGTCTCCGCCAAGGAGATCTCGATGGCTCTACTGGAAGACCAACGACTGGTAGAGCTCCAGCGCGAGCGTCGTGACCTGGCCTTCGCCGTCGGAGACATCTATCTCGGACGCGTCAAGAAGGTGATGCCTGGTCTCAACGCAGCATTCGTCGATGTAGGATATAAGAAGGATGCTTTTCTTCATTACCTCGACCTGGGGATGATCTATCAAGCGCAGCAGCGCTTCCTCGAGCAAATCGAGAAGACCAAGGCAGTACCCTCCTTGAGCAAGATCCCCACCTTCCCTGACCTACCAAAGGATGGGAAGATCGCTGACTACCTGAAGGCTGGGCAGAATGTCCTCGTCCAAGTCGTCAAGGAGCCTATCTCCACGAAGGGGCCACGCCTCTCGGCTGAGATATCCATCGCAGGGCGAAACCTCGTCCTCGTCCCCTTCTCCGACAAGGTATCCGTCAGCGCCAAGATCGAATCACACGAGGAGCGAGCACGTCTCAAGCAGCTCATCCTCAGCATGAAGCCTAAGAACTTCAGCGTGATCATCCGCACCTCGGCCGAGGGCAAGCGAGCCAGCGAGCTCGATCAGGAGCTCAGCCGTCTGCTCAGACGCTGGGAGGAGAGCATACAGAAGCTCCCCAAGATCACCAAGACCCCAAAGATCGTCTACGAAGAGTCCAGCCGTGCCTTAGGCATCCTGCGCGACACCTTCAACCCCTCCTTCCAGAGCATCCACGTCAACGACAAGGCCTACTACGAGGAGATACGCGAGTATGTCCGTCAGATAGCCCCTGGGCGTGAAGATATCGTCCGCCTCTATACGGGGAACCTCCCCATCTTCGATGAGAAGAATGTCACCAAGCAGATCAAGGCGTCCTTCGGGCGTACTGTCACCTGTAAGAGTGGAGCCTACCTGATCATCGAGCAGACCGAGGCCATGTACGTCGTGGACGTCAATAGCGGCAACCGCTCCCGTAAGAGCACCGAGCAGGAGGGCACAGCGATCGACGTCAATCTCATCGCAGCCGAAGAGCTCGCTCGTCAGCTCCGCCTGAGAGATATGGGTGGTATCATCGTCGTCGACTTCATCGACATGCATGACCAGAAGAATCGTCAGCTCCTCTATGAGCACATGGTCAAGCTGATGGAGAGCGACCGCACGCGACACAACATCCTACCGCTGAGTAAATTCGGTGTGATGCAGATCACCCGTCAGCGTGTGCGCCCCGCCACCCAGATCAATACGGATGAGACGTGCCCCACGTGCCTTGGCACAGGGAAGATGAAGTCCTCTATCCTTTTCACCGATCAGCTCGAAGAAAAGCTCCGTGACTTAGCTCCACGCTTAGACACGTCCTACATCAACGTCCACGTACATCCCTACGTGGCCGCCTATCTCACTAAGGGGTTCTTCATGTCCATCGCCCGCCGCTGGAAGCTCCAGATAGCTCGCGGTATACGTGTGACCCCCAATCAGAGCCTCGGCTTCCTCGACTACAAGTTCGTAGACAAGGAAGGCAACGAAATCGAGGCCCTCGAAGAATAACCTGCGATAAAGCCCGTAGAAGATCCCTCCCCTATCCCATGGCGATAGTACTTAGGGTATCTTCTGCGGGCTTTATCTCTACAGAGAGCGAGACCCGATACGATGAACGCCTACCCGTCCAAGCTCGTCGAGCGAGCCGTAGAGCAGCTCTCTACCCTACCAGGGGTAGGGCGCAAGACCGCTCTACGCTTGGCGCTACACCTGCTCTCACGCCCCCCGATCGATACCCATACCTTCGCCGATGCCCTCGTAGAGATGCGAGATGGTATCGTCTACTGCCGGCAGTGCTATAATATCAGTGATACCGAGCTCTGCCCGATCTGCTCCAGCCCCCAGCGTGATAGCTCCACCGTCTGCGTCGTACAGCATGTAGGCGATGTGATGGCTATCGAGAATACGGGTCAGTACCGTGGTGTCTACCATGTCCTCGGCGGTGTCATCTCCCCTATTGACGGCATTGGCCCCGACGATCTGAAGATCCCCGAGCTCATCGATCGGGTACGCAGTGGCAGTGTCCGTGAGGTCATCTTGGCGCTGGGCACGACGATGGAGGGGGACACGACGAACTTCTTCATCTACCGCAGCCTCGCAGGGCTGGACGTACGCCTCTCGGTCATCGCCCGCGGTGTAGCCATCGGAGATGAGATCGAGTACGCCGACGAAGTGACGCTCGGCCGCTCCATCCTCACCCGCACGGACTTCGATCAGTCGCTAAGCTTCTGACCCCATGCACACGCAGGCTATCGGCATCCCGGGCAAGCACATACAGCTCCGCGCCCTATCGCAGGAAGATCTCCCGCTACTACTCAGCTGGGAGAACGACCCCGAGGGCTGGTACTCCAGCGGCACGATCAACCCCCTCTCCTCCGACTTCATCCAACGCTACATCACGGCCTCGTCCACGCATATCCTCGAGACGGGCTCGATGAGCCTCATCATCGAGGGACTCAAGTCTCGCTCGGCGCTGGGGCATCTCGTCCTCTACGACTACAGCCCCATCCATCGCCGTCTGGGCGTCGGTATCTACATCGACCGTGAGGCTCGCAAGATAGGGATAGGCTCCGAAGCCATCCGCTTAGCCCTACGCTATGCCTTCGACAAGCTCCGCTGTGAGCAAGTCTATGCCGAGGTCTTGGCTTCCAACGAAGCCTCCCAGCAGATGCTCCGCAGCATCGGCTTCGAGCATACCGCCACGCTCCCCCGCTGGCACTGGCAAGACAACCACTACGAGGACCTCCATTACTATCAGATATGGCACCCATAGCCACAGAGATCCAGCGTCTACGAGAGGAGATCGAGGCGCACAACTACGCCTACTACGTCCTCTCGGCTCCCACCATCTCGGACTACGACTTCGACCAATTGCTCAAGCAGCTGGAGCGACTGGAGGCGGAGCATCCCGAGCTCATCACCCCCGACTCGCCCACGCAGCGTGTCGGCCGTGACCGCACCGAGGGCTTCACGCAGGTAGCGCACCGCTACCCCATGCTCTCGCTGGGCAATACCTACAGCTACGACGATGTACGGGAGTTCTACGAGCGCGTCTCGAAGGACTTGGGCGGTAAGCCCTTCACCATCATTGCGGAGCTGAAGTACGACGGGCTCTCGATCTCCCTGACCTATGAGAAGGGGCTACTGACCCGTGCTGTCACTCGTGGCGACGGACAGATGGGCGATGATGTGACGGCTAATGTGCGCACGATACGCTCCATCCCCCTCCGCCTGCGTGGCACGGGCTATCCCGAGAGCCTCGAGGTGCGTGGGGAGATCCTCCTGCCCTTCGTGGAGTTCGACCGACTGAATGCCGAGCGTCATCGTGCCGACCTCCCCCTCTTCGCTAATCCTCGCAATGCCGCCAGCGGTACGCTCAAGCAGCTAGATCCCGTGATCGTTGCCGAGCGTCGCCTCGACGCCTACCTCTACTACGTGCCCGGGCAGCCCAGTCTCCCCGACAGTCACTACGAGCGTCTGCAACTCTGTAAGAGCTGGGGGCTGAAGATCTCGGATGCTACCCGCCGCTGCCATTCACTGGAGGAGGTACTATCCTTCCTCGACTACTGGGAGCAGGCACGTGCCGAAGCCCCTGTCGCGACCGATGGTGTCGTGCTCAAGGTCGACTCCATCACCGAGCAGGAGGAGCTGGGCTATACGGCGAAGACCCCACGCTGGGCCATCGCCTACAAGTATCAAGCCGAGCAGGCTAAGACGCGTCTCATCTCCGTAGACTTCCAAGTCGGGCGTACGGGTGCTGTCACGCCTGTGGCCAATCTCGATGCCGTGGCACTCTCAGGCACGACCGTGCGCCGTGCCTCGCTTCACAACGCTGACTTCATCGAAGCCTTCGACCTACACATCGATGATCAGGTCCTCGTAGAGAAGGGCGGTGAGATCATCCCGAAGATCGTCGGCGTCGTCACCGAGGAGCGTCCCAGCGATGCTCAGCCCGTCATCTTCCCCAGCCACTGCCCCGCCTGTGGCTCTCCCCTTGAGCGAAACGAAGGAGAAGCCGCCTACTACTGCACGAACCAAGCGACCTGTCCCCCACAGCAGACGGCTCGTATCGAGCACTTCTCGGGGCGCAAGGCTGCTGACATACGCCTCGGAGCGGAGACCATTGATCTCCTCTTCACGCACGGACTCGTGCATAGTATCGCCGACCTCTATCGCCTGAAGCTAGAGGATCTCCTGCAGCTCCCAGGCTTCAAGGAGCGCAGTGCGACTCGCCTACTGGAGAGCATCGAGGCCTCCAAGGAGCGCCCCTTCCGTGCCCTACTCTTCGGGCTCGGCATCCGCTTTGTGGGCGAGACGGTAGCTAAGACGCTCGTGCAGCGCTATGCGGATATCGATGCCTTAGGCACAGCGACCTTCGAGGAGCTCACGGCTATCCCCGACATCGGTGCGGTCATCGCCGAGAGCCTCGTCCACTACTTTGCCTCACCCGAGAATAGGGAGTTCATCTCGGAGCTCCAGCGTCTGGGGCTTCCTCTGAGCCGTCGCCCGGAGGAAGAGCCACTCCCGACGACCGATCATGCTGCGATCTCGGGCAAGGCCTTCGTCATCAGTGGCGTCTTCACCCACCACTCTCGCGAGGAGTACAAGGCGCTCATCGAGAGCCTCGGGGGGAAGATCGCGTCATCCATCTCCAGCAAGACCAGCTACGTCTTGGCCGGTGCCAACATGGGCCCAGCAAAGCTCGCTAAGGCCACCGACCTCGGCATCACCATACTCTCCGAGGACGAATTCCTCGCCCTCATCGAGCCCCACGAAGGAGAGCAGCCCGCCGCCTCCACTGACGAGGCGGACACGGCCGACCTCCCCCTCTTCTCTAATCCCTCCTAATTCCCTCTCCACGACGATCACGAATCCTATCAGCTATCTGTAATGGACATTATCTTTATCTGTATCCTCGTCTTCTTGATCATCCTCGCCTGCTTCGACCTCGTATCAGGGGTGAGCAATGACGCGGTGAACTTCCTCAACTCCGCTATCGGGGCGAAGGCTGCCCCGTTCAAGGTCATACTCGGCGTCGCTGCCGTGGGGATCTTCCTCGGAGCCTCCCTAAGTAACGGGATGATGGATGTAGCACGCAATGGGATATACAACCCCGCCTACTTCACTTTCCAGGAGGTTATGACCATCTGCTTGGCCGCAGTAGTCACCGACATCATCTTGATCAACATCTTCAATACACTCGGGCTGCCGACCTCGACGACCGTCTCCATGGTCTTCGAGCTCCTCGGGGCTTCCTTCTGTATGTCGGTGCTCAAGGGCTTTGACGACCCCAGCCTCCAGATGCTGGATATGCTGAATGCCACCAAGGCCCTGCAGGTCATCATCGCTATCTTCCTCTCGGTAGCTGTAGCCTTCTTCTTCGGCTCGGTGGTGCAGTGGATCACGCGTGTGTGCTTCTCCTTCAACTATAAGAAGACTCTCCCCTACCTCGCTGGTATCTTCGGGGGCATCGCGCTGACCTCTATCGTCTACTTCATGCTCATCAAGGGGCTCGAGGAGTCGACCTTCGCCTACAAGGACTGGGTCAACGGCCACACACTGGAGCTCATCATCGGCTGCCTCATCGGCTTCTCGATCATTATGCAGGTCCTACACTGGTGCGGCGTGAATATCCTCAAGATCATCATCCTGGCGGGTACGCTGGCCCTCTCGCTGGCCTTCGCTGGCAATGACCTCGTGAACTTCATCGGGGTACCTCTCTCGGGTCTCTCCGCCTATCAGGACTATATGGCCAACGGGAATGGGGCCTACGACACCTACCTTATGGGAGCGAATAACCTCCCCGCCAAGACGCCCTATATCTTCCTCCTCGGCTCAGGGGTCATCATGACGCTGGCCCTCTTCTTCTCTAAGAGCGCGCAGAATGTCATCAAGACCTCGGTGAACCTCTCCCGCCAAGACGACGGGGAAGAGACCTTCGGCTCATCCCGTATCGCCCGTGGTCTCGTGCGTACCAGCAGTGCTATCGGCTCCGTCCTCGAGCGTGCCGTACCGCAGGAGGCTCGCACGTGGATCGACTCCCGCTTCAATAAGCAGGAGCTCACGATGGAGCCTGGTGCAGCCTTCGACCTCGTGCGCGCCTCGGTGAACCTCGTCCTGGCAGGGCTACTCATCGCACTCGGTACCTCCTTCAAGCTCCCCCTCTCCACGACGTATGTCACCTTCATGGTGGGTATGGGTACGTCGCTCGCAGACCGCGCTTGGGGTCGTGAGAGTGCCGTCGGTCGTGTGACGGGTGTGATGTCGGTCATCGGTGGCTGGTTCATCACGGCTGGTGCGGCCTTCATCATCGCGATCATCATCGCTACGATCATGCGCTATGGTGGCTTCATCGCTATGATCGCCCTCATCGCGGTGGCGCTCTTCCTCCTCTTCAATAGCCATCTCATCCGTCGCAAGAAGGGTGATGCTGATGATGAGCTCTTCGTGGCCATCCTCAATGCCGAAGATCCTACGACGATGTGGAGCCTGCTCTCTGAGCACGTCCGTCAGAATCAGATCGGCCTGCTCGACCACGTCAGTCAGGACTACCTCGACATGACCAATGGTCTCTTCAGCGAAGATCTGCGCCGTCTGAAGAAGACCATGCACCATCTCGACGAGCACAAGCGTGCCTTCAAGACGATGCGCCGTAAGGAGACCATCGGCCTAAGACGCATGGCCAGCGACGAAGACATGCTGGAGAAGAACATGTGGTTCCACCTCGGTGCCAATACCTGTCTGCAGATGATCTACGCCCTCGAGCGTGCTACGGAGGTAGCGGTAGAGCACGTAGACAACAACTACAACCCCATCCCCGAGGAGTACCGCGCTGAGTTCGCCCCCATCCGTGACCGCGTCATCGACTACATCGCACAGGTCCACCAGCTCATCTCCAGCAAGCGTATGGAGGACGCCAAGAAGGCGAAGAATATGGGTAAGGAGCTGCGCGAGATCGTCAAGGATATGCGTAAGACCCAGATGAAACGCGCCCACAAGGGCCGTCGTGAGGACCTGCGTGCCTCGATGGTCTACCTCAACGTCCTCATCGAGACCAACGAGCTCCTCGGCAACCTCCGCCACCTCGTCGGCTATAGCCAGAACCTCCTCGACGAAGAGGCCGAAGGCTAAGCCCACACCCCCTCCCCTTTGCCTTCTGCAGGCGAAGACCAAGAAAGCCACGGGCGCGCTACCTCATCGTAGCGCGCCCGTGGCTTTTTATGCTCCCCCGATGACGGTAGCGACCTGAAGATAGAAGGTGCACGCTTCGGCGCTCCAATCGTAACACCCCCTAGGTGGGGCAAAAGAAGACGGCTCCCCCGCTACCGCCAGCGGTAGCGGGGGAGCCGTCGTATATAGGGGATGTCAGTGGCTTACTTAGCCAAGACGAGGTAGTAGTTCTTCTTACCGCGCTGTACGAGCAGGTAGCGGTCAGCGATGAGCTGAGCAGAGGTGATGAGGTCATCGGGGCTGGTGACCTTCTCCTTGTTCACACTCACACCACCCGAGGCGATGAGCTTGCGCAGCTCGCCCTTCGAGGGGAAGACTGCCGCATCTTCGGTGAGGAGGTCGATGACCTTCACACCACCCTGCAGCTTGTCCTTCGAGACTTCGAACTGGGGTACCCCCTCGAAGACGGAGAGGAGCGTAGCTTCATCGAGCGACTGGAGCTGCTCGCGCGTGCCCTGCCCGAAGAGGATGCCCGAGGCAGCCACAGCGGCATCATAGCTCTCACGGCCGTGGACGAGGACGGTGATCTCCTCCGCCAGGCGCTTCTGCAGGGCACGCTCGTGGGGAGCGGCAGCCTGCTGAGCCTCGAGACCTGCGATCTCCTCCTGCGTCAGCGTCGTGAAGATCTTGATATAGCGTGCCGCATCGGCATCATTGACATTCAGCCAGAACTGGTAGAAGGCGTATGGGCTCGTGCGCTCGGGGTCGAGCCACACATTGCCACTCTCGGTCTTACCGAACTTACCACCGTCAGCCTTCGTGATCAGCGGACATACCAGAGCATAGGCCTCGCCAGCATCCATACGGCGGATCAGCTCCGTACCCGTGGTGATATTCCCCCATTGGTCAGAGCCCCCCATCTGCAGACGGCAGCCGTAGTGGCGATAGAGATACAGATAATCGTAGCCCTGCAGGAGCTGGTAGCTGAATTCAGTGAAGGACATCCCGTTGGAGTTCTCGCCGCTGAGGCGCTTCTTCACCGAGTCCTTAGCCATCATATAGTTGACCGTGATATGCTTGCCGATGTCGCGGATGAAGCCGAGGAAGCTGTAGTCCTTCATCCAGTCGTAGTTGTTCACCAGCACGGCTGCATTGGGGGCATCGCTATCGAAGTCGAGGAACTTAGACAGCTGCTTCTTGATGCAAGCTTGGTTGTGGCGGAGCGTCTCTTCGTCGAGGAGGTTACGCTCGGCGGACTTCATCGAGGGGTCACCAATCATCCCCGTAGCACCGCCGATGAGGGCGATGGGGCGATGGCCTGCCAGCTGGAGGTGGCGCAGCATCATGACCCCGACGAGGTGGCCGATGTGAAGGGAGTCTGCCGTGGGGTCAATACCCAGATATGCAGAGGTACGCTCCTTCTGTAGCTGCTCCTCAGTACCTGGGAACATATCATGGATCATCCCACGCCAGCGCAGCTCTTCAATAAAGTTGATCATTTTTCTTCTTAAAAAGAGGTGATTATCTGTATGTATAGTGGCACAAAGATAGCTAAAGCCTCGCACCTGCGCCCCTATACGCACGAGGATAGCCCGCTAACAGAGGATAAGAGACTCACCCTATCACGCCGATTTCTCTCATCCAGCGGAGGAAGAAGTGCTATCCCCGCGAAGAAAAAGCCGCCCTCCCGTAGTGGTCTTCCCCTATCCAGGCACGTAGTCTTAAAGACCACGTACGTAAACCCTATCATCCACGTACGTAGACATTAGATCTACGCACGTAGATAGAGCTTATCTACCAGTTATCTGGGGCTTTTATTCGCGCTCGTAGGAAGTCATTCCACTACTGCTCTCAGCTTTTCTCTCCGAAGAGACGAGCCCCACATAGCACGGCTACGCAGCGTGTGTCGCAAGGATTATGCTCTGAAACTCTCGATTACAAGTTTTTTTTCTTAGGCTTGGATAGGTCTCTTCAAGCTCATCGCTACGAAGGAGACGAGTCATTACCTACGCATCCTGCGCAAGGGCAGCAAACGCCCGCTCCACATCGCCTACCGCCCTACCCAATCCAACCCTACCTTATTTTAATAATTGCATCTTCCCTCTAAGGAGTTAGGCACTATTCTCTTCCTACTATAAACAGGGCTTCATACCGCCCTAAACCGACAAACCTAAGTACTGATTAACAGCATCTTTCCTTAAAGATTTTTTTATTCCAAATATTTGTTTATAGCAAAAAGCTTTTATACCTTTGCTAGTGAAGGGAGATGAAACGCACCTCCCAAATCATCCAACTACATATCATACAACTATGAAGAGAACATTCTTCCTCTTGGGAGCTTGCTCCCTGCTCGCTTTATTTAGCGGCAACAAAGCCTCTGCAGAGAAAGTCGAAACAGACTGCGGCATCGTCTACTATGTACCTGACGGAGCATTTAGTCCGACAGAGCTTAAGGAGCTAAAAGATAACCTAAACCAAACTGAGTGCAACGGAACAGAAAAAAAGCGCGATGCATATCCTGGACGCAAGTAAGCATCTCATCATTCTGAATCATCTCGATCCTCTTCTATAAGTCATTTTGAAGAGGAATTCTTCCTAAATTAAAGTTCGGATGGGTAGTCACATATCCATCCGGGCTTTAACGAACATCATACCTACACACAATCTCTGCATATGAAGCTACATCTCCGCACCCTATTCCTCACAATCGGGATCGGGTGCCTAAATCTCCATAGCGCTAGTGCGTCGGCACACGCTCCCCAAAAACCCGACAAGCACTATGCCCTGAGCGATACCATAGCGCTCACCATCTTCGACTATGCTCAATACCGAGCCTATTATCGAAAACAGTACAGAGATACCCCCTCCGATCCTCGGGAATATCGATGGCTTCAGCTCCTGCAAATCGGTAGCAAGTATCAGGGCTACGTCAACTATGGGGAGCTACGCGCCGACTCAATATGGAACGCCTCGGTAAAGGCGGGCAAGAGTGATGCTGAATTTGATGCTGAATGGACCACTGCTCGTCGCGAGTCACAGCCCGACGTGAAGCTCCTCTTTGACCGCAACAAGGGCGTCTTAGACGCACACGACAGGGTCTTCATCAACAAGTACCACTACAGCGAGCCCATCCCCCAGCAGCAGTGGACGATGGCCGAGGGCGATAGCACGATCTTAGGCTACACGTGCCACAAGGCCACGACCCGCTTCCGTGGGCGAGACTACGTCGCTTGGTACACCGAGGAGATCCCCTACCCCTATGGGCCCTATAAATTCGGCGGTCTCCCTGGTCTCATCACCTGCATCTATGACACCCAGCGCGAGCACATCTATACGCTTGTAGGCTTTGAGAAAGCCCCCGCCTTAGACTACATCTACTACGGCAACGGACGACGCAAGCCCACCGAGGGCACACGCGAGGAGGTCAATAAGCTCCAGCGACAGTTCCACGAGCAGCCGAATCTCTTCAAGTCCGACATTCTCACGCCAGCCCCTGGCACTAAGATCAACCGCCAGCCCAAGCCCTACAATCCCATCGAGCTGGAATAACCCCACAGAGCTATGATACGCTCGCTTCTCCGCACCCTATCCCTCGCTATCGGGATGGGGTGCCTAAGCCTTCCCGCCATAGGTCAAAAGCCCAAGGTCTTCCCGGACTACACCTATGTATATGAGCCGAGTGACTCCCTGCAGATGACCATATTCGACTACGCGCAGTATCGGGCCTACTATGAGAAGCAGTACCGAGACGACCCATCTGTCCCTCAGGCTTATCACTGGATGCAGGTCCTGCAGATAGGCAGGAGCTACCAAGCCTTCCTCGACTATGGTGCACTACGTAGTGACTCGATATGGAATGCTTCGGTGAAGGCGAGGAAGAAATATGGGGAATTTGAGGCGGAGGATAAGGCTGCCTTTAAAGCTACCTTATCTCATCTGAAGCTCATCTTCGACCGCTCCAAGGGGATGATCAATGCCCACGAGAGGATCTTCATCAACAAGTACCACTACACGGAGCCCATCCCCCAGCTCCAGTGGACGATGGCGCGGGGCGATAGCACGATCTTAGGCTACCTATGCCACAAGGCCACGACACGCTTCCGCGGACGGGACTACATCGCTTGGTACACCGAGGAGATCCCCTTCCCCTACGGGCCCTTTAAGTTCGGCGGACTCCCTGGCCTCATCACCTGCATCTACGATACCAAGCGCGAGCACATCTATACGCTCGTAGGCTTCGAGAAAGCTCCGTCAGAGGACTACATCTACGAGGAAGCGCGACGTATGTGGTGGTTCGAGACCAAGCGGGAAGTGGTGGCGAAGCTCCAGAGGAACTACCACGATCAGCCCGACCTCTTCACCTCTGACATCGTCGTCCGTGACCCCAAGAGCAAAGCTGTCAAGCATCATAGTAAGCCCTACAACCCGATCGAACTGGAGTAAATCCCCCACAGAGCTATGAAACAGTCCATTCTCCGCACCCTCTTCCTCGCTATCGGGATGGGGTGCCTAAGCCTTCCTGCCACAGGGCAAACGACCAAATCAAGCCTTGATCCCAGCAGAGTATATGACCTGAGTGACAGCATTCAGCTGACTATCTTTGATCACGCGCAGTATCGGGCCTACTATGAGAAGCAGTACCGAGACGACCCGTCTACCCCCTCAGCTTATCACTGGATGCAGGTCCTACAGATAGGCAGGAACTACCAAGCCTTCCTCGACTATGGAGCGCTGCGTAGTGACTCGATATGGAATGCTTCGGTGAAGGCGAGGAAGAAATACGGGGAATTTGAGGCGGAGAGTGACGCTGCCTTTAAAGCTACCTTATCTAATCTGAAGCTCATCTTCGACCGCTCCAAGGGGATGATCAATGCCCACGAGAAGATCTTCATCAACAAGTACCGCTACACCGAGCCCATCCCCCAGCTCCAGTGGGCGATGGTGCGGGGCGATAGCACGATCTTAGGCTATACGTGCCACAAGGCCACGACGCGCTTCCGCGGACGAGACTACATCGCTTGGTACACCGAGGAGATCCCCTTCCCCTATGGGCCTTTTAAGTTCGGCGGACTCCCTGGACTCATCGCCTGCATCTACGACACCCAGCGCGAGCATATCTATACGCTTGTAGGCTTCGAGAAAGCTCCGTCAGAGGAATACATCTATGAGCGAGCGCGACGCATGTGGTTCGAGACCACGAGGGAAGTGGTGGCGAAGCTCCAGAGGAACTACCACGAGCAGCCCGACCTCTTCACCTCCGACATCGTCGTCCGTGACCCCAAGAGCAAAGCCGTCAAGCATCATAGTAAGCCCTACAACCCTATCGAGCTGGAGTAAAAGCCGCCCCCACTTCTCCCCGCCCTATATGAAGACAGTAAGACTCCTCCGAGGCTTCGCCCTATCGCTCTGTATGTGCATCCTCTCTATGATGAGCGCTGAGGCACAAGAGACCAACATGGCCCCAGTCATTGAGAGTATGATACGTGCCTTCAAATCAATGAAGGCTGACACCGTAAGCAAGGATGTCATTGAGCCCAACCTCTATCGTGCATTCTATAAAGCAGAGTACCATCCTGTCGCGAAAAGCATGGCGCCAGCCTATGAATGGACGCAAGTATTGCAAATCGGAGAAACGGCTCAGCGCTATATAGACTATGGGACCTTGCTGGCTGATTCGATATTTGACGATGGAGTCAAGACGGGCAAGGCCCCTGAAGAGTTCGTCCCAGGATACCATAAGGCAAGCAAGAGGTCCGTCATGGATAGCCACATACTTTTCCTTCAGAGCGAGGGAAAGATGGAGTACTTCGATCGGATCGTCACCGACTACTTCACCTACGTAGATAGTATCCCCCAGCAGCAGTGGGAGCTGGTCGCAGGAGATAGTATCATCGCAGGATACACCTGCCACCGCGCCCAGACTCGCTACCGAGGGCGCGACTACACGGCTTGGTACACCGAGGAGATCCCGCTGAGCTATGGCCCGTATAAGTTCAGAGGACTCCCTGGACTCATCACCTGTATCTATGATAAGGACCGTGACCATGTCTTCACCCTACAGGGCTTCGAGCGCGCTCCGCTCGGGGAGGTCATTTACCGCAAGAAGAAGTCCTACTTCAAGACGACGAGAGAGCGCCTCCAGCAGGCCATCCGCAACTATATGGCGAACCCCTCGGGCTACAGCACACCGAAGATCAACGTCCAGGGGAAGAAGACCGCCAAGCCACCTAAGCCCTATAACCCCATCGAGCTGGAGTAAATACGTCTCCGCCCTTACCCGATACCACTATGAGACACTACGACTACACGCCCCGACTCCTTTGGTGCCTCCTCACACTGCTCCTCCTGCTCCCCGTAGGGCAAGCCCATGGGCAGACGAGTGAGCGCCACGTGACTGCCCGCATCGTCAATGCCGAGACGGGTGCCCCCATCGTCGACGTCCTTTGCTCAGCTTGGGACGGCGAGCGACACCGCACAGCCTTCACGCAGAGTGATGCCAAGGGCGAGGCACGCTTTCGCCTCACGCCCCAAGACCAGTTCCTCTCCTTCGTCCTCTTAGGCTATACGAAGCAAGAGCTACGCATCAGCGAGCTCTCGGGAGATAGCTTCACCGTGCGTCTCCAGCCCTCGACGACGCCGATACGTGAGGTGCATATCAAGGCACGCCCCATCACCGTGCGGGGCGACACGCTCCGCTACCGCGTCAAGGCCTTTGCAGGCAAGCGAGACCGCTACCTCGAGGATGTCCTCAAGAAGCTCCCCGGGGTAGAGGTCAAGGAGAATGGACGGATAGAGTATCAGGGTACGCCGATCAATAAGTTCTACATCGAGGGGCAAGATCCCTTGGGCAGCAACTACACGCAGGCCTCGCGCAACATCCCCATCAATGCCGTTGATCAGGTCGATGTCATCGAGCACAACCAGCACAAGCGCGTCCTACAGGGCCTCGTCTCCAGCGACCAGGCAGCGCTGAACATCCGTCTGAGCAAGGCCTCACGCTTCCGTCCCTTCGGGGAAGTCTCAGCAGGGACGGGCCTGCCTGCGCCGCTCTGGGAGGGAAAAGCCTTCCTCATGCAGGCCTCACCGACGAACCAGCTCATCACCTCACTCAAGGGGAATAATACGGGGGTAGACCTCTCGTCAGACTTCGAGCAGCAGCACGACGCAGGGAGTGGCCTTCCGCAGATCTCCCTTCCCTCGACCGCCCTACAGACCTCCTCCCCACAGAGCCCGCCCCTCGACATCGGGCGCTACCTCGATGACAGAGGCTTCAACTGGGGCATCAATGACCTGCAGAAGCTCGGGGAGTACAGCAACCTCCGCATCAACGTCTCGGGCTACCATGACCGCCGACGTCTCAGCTCCGAGAGCGAGACCCACTACCTCGGCACTACACCCCTCGACCTCTACGAGACATCTCAGCTGACCCGAAGCCCCAACTACTACAATGCCGCCCTACGCTACGAGGACAATGCGCCCAAGCGCTATCTCGTAGGAGAGCTACGCTTCGGAGGTAGGCGCTCCGACCAAGCTGAGGGCCTTCGCTCCAATCGCCGCGAGTACACCTTGGGGCTACGGCAGGAGCCGCTTTGGCTCCAAGCAGCCCTGCAGACGACCCTCCGCTTAGGTGGTACGGTCCTCGACTTCGTCTCCTCCACACGTGGCTACACCGCAGGAGAGACGCTCCGTGGCGAGTGGACCGAGGCGGCACTCCCCACACAGACGCTCTACGAGCAGCGACGCATCACCCAGCTTCACACGACGCATCAAGCCTCGACGAGCTTCCACTTCTCCCATACCACCGCACTTCACACGGGGCTGGAAGCCACGGCCGACCTACGGAGCTTTGACACGCCCTACGCCAGCCTCGCCCGCTCCTGCAGCTATCGCGACCTCTCTCTGGCGCTGGACGCGTCCTTCAGCTACCGCCCCGAGGGCTTCTATCTCTCGGTGGGTAGCCCCCTAACCCTCGAGCGGGAGATACTTCAGCTAGGTATGCGCCACGATGAGGCGACACGCCTGCGTATCGCCCCCTTCTTCAGTATGAGGGCGAGCCTCGGGCAGCACGGGGAGCTATGGCTACGTGGGAGCTACTCCGAGCGCCCCGACCTCGACGGCTACTACAGCCCCAGCACCCAGAGACGAGGCTACCGCCTCTACTACCAGAGTCTCGAGCACCTCTACAGTCAGCAGACCCTCTCCAGCTCGCTCCGCCTCACCTATCGCAATCCGCTGGAGCTCTTCTTCACCTACCTCCATCTGAGCTACAACTACACGACCCACGGCTACTACCGTGACTATACTTATAGTCTCGACCGCACGGTGAGCATCCCCATCGACAGCACGCACCACCGCCAGACCTTCTCCGCAGCGGGCGTCGTAGACAAGTCCATCGCACCACTCGGGCTGAGCCTACATGCCGAGCTACGATACAGCCACTCGAGCTACATCTCCTCACAGGCACAGCGTGTCTATCAGATCCAGAGCGACCTCCTCGTGCCCAGCCTCACGATGACGTGCAACAAGCTCTCGCCGCTGGAGCTGGCCTACACCTTCGAGCTCAGCAGCCTATGGATACATCACCCACTGACGAAGCTACGCCCCGTCCTCTCCCTGCGTGAGAGCTTCGAGGCAGGCCTCCCCCTCGGTGACCACTGGCTCCTCGGTCTGCAGGTCGTCCACTCAATGAATGAGATCGCTCCGAGAGAGTACAAGCATACCATCTTCGGTGACCTCGACGCCGCCTGGACTGTCAGCAAGCGCATCAAGCTCACCGCACGCTTAGCGAACCTATGGGGTCAGACTTCCTACCGAGTGACCCGCCTCTCCGCCACCGACATCTCGAGCTTCGCCGTACCACTCCGCCCCCGCGAGCTCATCGTGACGGCTACGTTTCGCATCTAAGGCGCTCATCTCTTAGTCCTTTCTCCCACACCTTGCCCTACAGCACGCTACGAAAAGGCGTGCTGTGGGGCGCTTTTTCGCTACCGAGAGTGTCGCTTTTGAAAGGCCTTAAATAGGGTGCCGAAGAGCGCCCTTATCCCCTTGTCCATTCTCTTGTAACTCGGGCAGTTGAATATCATATATTCGTTGTACCTTTGTAGGAGACAGAAAAGTCTATATAGACAGATTTGCTAATTCGAATTAGTTTTATGGAAATTATCAAGATCGTCGGGCGTGAGATCCTCGACTCCCGTGGGAACCCCACAGTAGAAGTAGACGTACACCTTGCGTGTGGTATCATCGGTCGTGCAGCTGTACCCAGCGGTGCATCCACGGGCGAAAACGAAGCTCTCGAGCTCCGTGACGGCGACAAGGGTCGCTACCTCGGTAAGGGTGTCCTCAAGGCAGTAGAGAACATCAACAACGTCATCGCACCTGAGCTCTACGGCATGAGCGCCCTGAACCAGCGTGAGATCGACCTGAAGATGATCGCTCTCGATGGCACCAAGACCAAGAGCAACCTCGGCGCTAACGCTATCCTCGGTGTATCTCTCGCCGTCGCTAAGGCTGCCGCTCAGTACCTCGACATCCCCCTCTATCGCTACATCGGTGGCACGAACACCTATGTACTGCCCGTACCTATGATGAACATCATCAATGGTGGCTCACACTCTGACGCTCCTATCGCTTTCCAGGAATTCATGATCCGCCCTGTGGGTGCATGCTGCTTCCGCGAAGGTCTCCGCATGGGTGCCGAAGTCTTCCACGCACTGAAGAAGGTCCTCCACGACCGTGGCCTCAGCACCGCTGTAGGTGACGAAGGTGGTTTCGCTCCTGCCCTCAACGGTACGGAAGACGCTATCGAGTCGATCCTCAAGGCTGTCGAAAAGGCTGGCTACGTCCCCGGTAAGGACATCACCATCGCTATGGACTGCGCTTCCTCTGAGTTCTTCAAGGATGGCATCTATGACTACACGAAGTTCGAAGGTGACCACGGTGTGAAGCGCACGATCGACGAGCAGGTTGAGTTCCTCAGCCAGCTGGTAGAGAAGTATCCTATCGACTCGATCGAAGACGGTATGGCTGAGAACGACTGGGAAGGCTGGAAGAAGCTTACCGACAAGCTCGGCAAGAAGATCCAGCTCGTCGGTGACGACCTCTTCGTCACGAATGTAGAGTACCTCCGTCGCGGTATCGCCGAAGGCTGCGGTAACTCGATCCTCATCAAGGTCAACCAGATCGGTACGCTCACCGAGACCCTCGACGCTATCGACATGGCTCACCGCCACGGCTTCACCTCCGTCACCTCACACCGCTCTGGTGAGACGGAAGATGCTACGATCGCTGATATCGCTGTAGCTACGAACTCTGGTCAGATCAAGACCGGTTCGCTCAGCCGTACCGACCGTATGGCTAAGTACAACCAGCTCCTCCGCATCGAAGAAGAGCTCGGTGACCTCGCTGTCTACGGCTACAAGCGCATCAAGTAGTCCACACCGTACGGCCCATCTGCGCTGAGGCAACCCTGCCCGCGCACCGAAGCCGTAGGATATAAATAGCCCCGCAGGATGACCTCCTGCGGGGCTATTTCGCTTCCTGCTGTGCAACAAAGAAGCGGGGAAGAATAGTTATCTTTGTGAGACGGGGCTTTTCAGGTGAGTATATCCCCGAGAGCCCCATATATTTAGATAGACTCCAATCACTCCATAGCGCTGTATGCAACAGTCCTCCTCCGCCTGGACTCGCTGGGCTCCCCCAGTGACCCGCAACTTGATCGTCATCAACTTCATCATCTACTTCGCCTCAGTCCTGCTACTGCGTCGAGGCTTTGACCTTGCGGAGGTCGCTGGCCTGCACTACTTCGAGTCCTCAGCCTTCCGAGTGTGGCAGCTCCTGACGTATCAGTTCCTCCACAGCACCTCGTCCATTGAGCACGTGCTGTCGAATATGTTCGCACTCTATATGTTTGGCTCGAGCATCGAGTACTTCTGGGGTAGCAAGCGCTATCTGATCTACTATCTCCTCTGTGGTATTAGCGCAGGGCTGGTGCAGGAGCTGAGCTGGTACTATGAGCTACGCGAGGTCGTGCAGTACGCGAGCGTACAGCTCCCATCGGGGATCGTACCGCTCGACACCTTCCTCAGTATGCTGAATACCGTGGGGGCATCGGGAGCTGTCTTCGGCATCCTCCTTGCCTCTGGCGTACTCTTCCCCAACTCATACGTCCTCATTGGCTTCGCCATACCGCTGAAGATGAAGTATTTCGTCTTCCTCTACGGCGCCTTCGAGCTCTTCGCTGGTATCCACAATACCTGGGGTCAGGTAGCTCACTTCGCTCACCTCGGTGGGATGATCGGCGGGGCTATCCTCATCTATCTCTGGCGTAAGAAGGGGGTTATCCGATAGGTCTTCGATGAACTGGCAGAAGCTATATAAAGAGTATTGGCAAGAGGGGGGCATCGTTATGCGCCTCCTCATCCTACATACCGTTGCCTACCTACTCATTGGGCTGATCTCCTTGGTCTGCACGCTCATCACGCCCTTACGCTGGTGGGATCTCGGGCTCTCGCTCTCCTTCTACCCTGAGTGGGACAAGGTACTCTACCACCCTTGGTCGCTCGTCACGTATGCCCTCCCCCACCTAAACTTCTTCCACTTCTTTGGCAACATGTGCCTGGTCTATGCGCTCCTCCCCGTGATGGCACATCGACTCGGGACACACAGATTCCTCTGGACCTATATCGGAGGCATCATCGCAGGGGCATTGACCTACCTCTTAGGCTACCAGCTCCTCGGTGCACAGATCATACCGCCCCTATCGCTGCAAGGTGCTTCAGCTGCCATCCTCAGCGTATGCGCTGCGGCAGTCATGGTAGATCGCAAGATTCTCTCCTCGTTCACCCTACGCTTTACGGGGAATCGCATCCCACCCATCGCACTCTGGGTCTTCCTCTTCCTCGTCTTCCTCAGTGCTGGGCGAGGGAACTTAGGCGGTCACTTGGCGCACCTCGGCGGGCTCCTCTTCGGCATCACTTGCGGTCTCTACTATCGCAAGCAGGCCAAGCACCCCGCGAGCATCTTCACCAGCGACCGAGAGGAGCTACTACGCAAGACACGTCACTCGAGCTTCTCCAGCCTAAGCCCCGAGGAGCGTCGTCGCTTGATGAAGAACCTACCCAAAGACAAGAACTAACCTACCCCACGGCAACCAAATAATGAAGCTTCGCGCTCTCTTCACCTTCAGCTCACGCATCGCACGGGTCATCCTTCTCGTGGGGACACTCCTCATCTCTGGGGTCTATCTCCTCGGAGCCTACTCGGGGTACATAGCGCCGAAGACCTGGATCCTCCCAAGCTTCTTAGGCTTGCTCTTCCCAGGCCTTCTCTTAGCACAGCTCCTCGTGAGCCTCTTCTGGCTCATCGCACTCGACAAGAAGCGCCTCATCCTCGTCGGAGTCGTGTGGCTCATCTCCCTGCCACAGCTCCTCACCTACTTCCCCATCAGCCGCTCGGCAAAGATCCTCGGCGACGAAGATGATGCGATACGCGTGCTCACCTACAACGTCTGCGCCTTCGGCTTCAAGCCCCACACCAAGACCAGCCCCAACGCCATCCTACAGTACATCAAGAGCAGTGGTGCTGACATCGTCTGTCTACAGGAGGCGATGCTCAATCAGAATCCTTGGGCAGGTGTCGTCTCAAAGACCCTACGTAGCTACCTCGACAAGGACTACCCCTACATCCAGGTGAATCGCGTGAATCGTGGCGGGAGTACCCTCGCGCTTCTCTCCAAGTACCCTATCACCGAAACCAAGGAGATACCTATTGACTCTTGGGTCAACGGAGCTATAGCCTATAAGGTGCTCATCCGTGGCGAGGAGACACTGATCATCAATGTGCACCTCGAGTCCTTCCATCTGCGCCGTGTCGATGGAGAGGACTACCTACGCTTGGCCTCTCAAGGCGATGCCATCCGCTTGAAGGACGCCCTCGGTGCCAAGCTCGCTCCTACCTTCCGTGCCCATGGTGTACAGGCCAATACCATCCACCAGCTCATCCAGAGCTATGGTACCGAGCGCGTCATCGTCTGCGGTGACTTCAACGACACGCCCCTCTCCTATACCCGACGTAAGATCGCCGAAGGGCTGAAGGATGCCTTCGTCGAGCGTGGCAATGGCTTCGGCTTCACCTTCACGACGCGCCCCTTCATCGTGCGCATCGACCACATCCTCTACGGCTCTGCCTTCCGTGCTATCAGCTGCGAGGTCGACAAGACGGCCAGCGAATCGGATCACCATCCTATCGAGGCCGTGCTCAGCTTAAGCCCAGCACAAGAGTAATCCCGCACCCATGCTCTGCAAGAAGATACGCCAGTACCTCATTGACTTCCTCGTCGGCTCGCTCTGGGTACAGAGTGAAGGTGACGATCGCTTCCAGCGCCGCTTCGAAGCCATCGGCTATACCGACGATCCTGAGCAGATGAAGCTCTATCCTATCGTCATCATCCCCTCAGGCTTCTTCAAGATGGACGTCTATGGCACCGAGGAGTCGATGCCTCCCCTCCCGCTGAAGACGTGGCGAGGGATACCACTACTCTTCGGCGAGCCCCGAGAGGAGTGGAGCGCTGATGGGAGTCAGCTCATCATCCATGCCGACCTACTCGCCTCGACCTACTTCCTCATCTCCCGCTATGAGGAGATGTACCGACGTAGTGAGCGCGACTCCTATGGGCGATTCCCTGGGAAGAGTTCGCTCCCCTATCGAGCAGGCTTCCTGCACCGCCCCATCATCGACGAGTACGGCGAGGCCCTCAGACAGATCCTCCTCGAGACGGGCATCGCTGAGCGCCACAACCTACGCCTCGAGGAGCGTCCCCAGACCTTCAGCAGAGTCAACCTCACCCACGACCTCTCCCGCCCGTACAACTATCGTGGCTGGAGAAGCTTCCTGCGTGCATGGCTCAAGCAGAAGAAGAGTCCCTTAGAGGCAGCACGCCTTAGCTTCTCAGCAGATGTCGAGGACGACTACTTCACCTTCCCTAAGTTCCTCAAGTGGGATCGTAATACCTGCGATAGCTTGGGTAGGGATAGATCGGATATCTTCCTCTTCATCCGCATGCCCTCGCGCCACCCGCTGGATAAGCCTTACTACAGCCTCCACTCGCACTATCTCCATCGCATCCTCTCGATAGCCGCCAAGCACAAGGTGCTCTTGGCGCTGCAGTGTAGCTATGCCGCGGGGCACCAGTCGGAGCTCATCAGCAAGGAGCGCCATCAGTTTGAGAAGGCCTTCCGTCAGCGTCCCCGTGGCCTGCGACACAATAAGCTCACCTCCTGCGAGCCCGAGGACCTCCTTCAGGCCTATGTCTCGGGCTTCCGCAATGATTACTCGATGGGCTACGCCGATGTCGTCGGCTTCCGCCTCGGCACCTGCCGTCCAGTGAAGTTCATCAATCCCAATACCCGCCTTCTGACGGAGCTCATCCTCCACCCTCTCGTGCTACGCGACCTGACGCTGAGTGATCAGCGCTATATGGCGCTGGAGCAGGATGAAGCCGAGCGCATCGCACACGACCTCATCCGCACGACAGCTCGATACAACGGCGAGCTCACGCTCCTCTGGCACAACGACCTGCTCTCGCAGAAGACCCACCCCTGGCACTCCGTCCTCTACCGCTCTATGCTCCGCCTCATCGAAGAACTCGGCGCAGAGCCCCAAGCGTAGTCCCAGCCCCTCACTCGCTCGCCCATGCAAGCCTCGCCCTTCCGCCCACTCGCCCTCCGTCATCCCTCTCCCTTCCCTTATATAGTCTTTGCTGGCCCTTGTAGTGCCGAGACAGAAGCACAGACCCTCGCGACAGCCGAGGCGCTGCGTGCCCGAGGTATCCGCCTCTTCCGTGCCAGCCTGTGGAAGCCCCGCACACGCCCGGGCTCCTTCGAGGGGGTAGGTAGCGAAGGCCTGCCTTGGCTCCAGCGCGTCGAGCGTGAGCTGGGTATGCAGGTCGCCACCGAAGTGGCCTCCGCCAGCCATGTGGAGGAGGCACTCGCTGCTGGGCTGGATACCTTCTGGATCGGAGCGCGCACGACGACAAGCCCGTTTGCTATGGCAGAGCTTGCCGAGGCCCTCAGCGGAGAGCGCGTCACCGTACTGGTGAAGAACCCGCTTAACCCCGACATCGAGCTGTGGGAAGGCGCTCTCCTGCGCCTCTACCAAGCAGGTATCCCTCAGATAGGGGCTATACACCGTGGCTTCAGCACCTACGCCAAGGGGCTCTATCGCAATGCCCCCCTCTGGCAAATCCCCATTGAGCTACGCCGTCGCCATCCCGAGCTTACCATTCTCGTTGACCCCAGCCACATCGCTGGGCGCCGAGACCTCGTACCGCTGGTCAGCCGTATGGGGCTGGAGATGAACTTCTCCGGCCTGATGGTCGAGACACACCCCGAGCCCGAGAGCGCCTGGAGCGATGCCGCACAGCAGCTCACCCCTACCGACCTCATCACCATCCTCTCTCAGCTGGATCTCCGCCCTGCACACCCGACCGATGACCGTATGCTCAGCGGGCTACGGGAGAAGATCGACCACATCGATGCCGAACTCCTACGCCTGCTTCGGGAACGTATGATCGTCTCCGAAGAGATCGGGCATATCAAGGCCAGCGCCCATCTGCCCATCGTACAGCCCGACCGCTACCGCAGTCTGCTGGAGGACCGCTTGGCACAGGGCCGAGCCTTGGGGCTGGATGAAGGCTTCCTCAGGGAGCTCTTCAGCTCGATCCACGAGGCCTCTGTACACACCCAGCATACCGATAGCAAGTGACCATGAAGCTCCATCGCTTTGTCTTGACCTTAGGCTCTAATAGTGAGCCACAGAAACACCTCTCTCTGGCCCAAGCTGGGCTCCGCAGTCTCGGGCTGGAGCGCCTCATCTTCTCCCCAGCTCGCGAGTCCGCCCCCATCAGCTTCGGGCTCTCCGATGCGCTCTTCACCGACCAAGTAGCCGTAGGAGAGACAAGCATGGAGCTGGAGACCTTCGCCACACAGCTCAAGGCACTGGAGCGTCGCACGGGTCGTACCCCCGAGCAGCGCAAGAAGCATCCCGAAGCCATCCTCGTGGACATCGACCTCATCACCTGGGATCGGGAGATCCTCAAGCCACGGGACATCACACGCCCCTACCTCATCGAAGGTCTACGCGACCTCGGTGAACCGCTCCTCCCCGAGGAATAACCCCACCGCTTTCACCCAAGACTTCACAGAGTGCTCACAGCCCTCTGCCAGCTCGTCGTATCTTGAGGTAAAAGCAACCAGTACTGCTCACCAGTAGTTACCAGTACTGAGCCTGTTGCATAGAGTCCTAACCCCTACTTATTGTGCTAAGGTATCGCACGCCCAGCTCCCCGATATACCTCTCCGAAGATATACATAAGCTTCGCCTTATCGCGCGTATTCCTCTCATCCAGCGGAGGGAAAAGTGTCCTTCTCGCAAAGAAAAAGGCGCCTTCCCGTAGTGGTTTTTCTGTATCTACGCACGTAGTCTTAAAGACCAGGCACGTCAATCCAAATATCCACGTACGTAGATATTAGAGCCACACACGTAGCCCAAACTTATCTACCACTCGTCCGTAACTTTTATCCCTATGCGGAACAACAACCTAATAGTGGTCGCTTCACAAAGCTATATAGCTTCGCCCAGCGACCAATACAGGTTCCTTTTACCCTCCCCGCAATGCTCTTCCCCCTACGACTTACGCCACAGCAGCACAGCAGCAGAAAAATTCCCTGAATTCACTAATTTAGCGGTACGATACGACACGATCTATACCTCTATCCATTATGATCAAGAGACTTACTCCTCTGCTCTTTGCTCTCGGCACGCTACCCGTGCTGGCGCAGCAGACACCTAAGACAGACCCCGCACAGGTCTATTCGCTCCTTGATGGGAAGACCATCATCAAGACCAACCCCTTCAGCGATATCTTCGGGAATCTCAACCTCAAGGTCGAGCGCATCATCACCGATGGGCTTAGCGCACAGCTATCCGTCTTCGCCTCTCCTAAGGCCAATCAAGGGCGACAGTTCGGAGCCTTCCACGACATCACTTCGGTGACGAGTAGTATAGCTCTCTACTCCTTCCAGCCCAAGTATGTCGCCGTCGTACCGCAAGTACGATGGTATCTCAATGATGGCTTGGGCTATGGCTTCTACATGCAGGCGTATTACCACTACCAGCACACTCAGTTTACCAACCAAGAGATCAGCGCGCACCGCACTCTAATTGGCAATAATACACCTGAATTTACTCTGGTATATGATGGTCAAGCTACGATGCATGGCTTCGGCTTTGGTGTCGGGGCACAGTGGCTCTTTGGCCGGAGAAAGAATGTCGTCTTAGACTGGTACATCGCTGGGATCGGCCGTGGCTTCGTCCGAGGCAAGCTCACGGGGAGCTATACCTCAGCCCTCGACCAGCAGAGCTTCACAGAGCGCATCCGCGAAGAGCTCCCTAACCAAGGAGAAGGTACTGAGTTCACCTTTGATGCCACACAGCCGAAGGTAAAGGTCTCGAAGATCAAGTACCAGTCCTATATCCTTGATATGGGGCTCTCCATCGGCTTCCGCTTCTAACGATTCATTAATTCAGCTGGGGTCACAAAGCCCCAGCCCTCTCTACATATTTATGCGAAAGACACTTACTGCCCTTATACTTAGCCTCAGCACACTCCCCGTGCTGGCACAAGAAGCACCCAAGCCCGACCCTACCCAGCTCTACTCGCTCCTTGATGGGAGGACCATCGTCAAGACCGATCCCTTGAGCGTGGTCGTTGGGAAGCTCAACCTTCAGGTCGAGCGCCTCCTCGCCCATGGAGTCAGTGCCCAGCTCGGTCTCTACTTCACCCCTCAGGGAGATGACGGGACGCAGTCTGGAGCCTTCCACTACCGTAGCTATGCCCTCAGCAACTCCATCGTGTTCTCTCCCGAACAACCGAAGTATGTAGCCATCTCGCCCCAGATAAGATGGTATCTCAATGGAGGCTTAGGACACGGCTTCTACATACAGGGCTACTACAGATTCCAGCATAGCGACTTCACCCGCCAGCATATACATGCCCAGCACAAGGTGGTGGACGACAAGATGCAATATATCAGCGTCGACTACGATGGTCAGGCCACGACACATAGCTACGGCCTCAGCATCGGGGCACAATGGCTCTTCGGGCGACGGAAGAACATCGTCTTAGACTGGCACATCCTCGGTGTCGGACGTGGCTTCACACGCGGGAGTCTTACAGGCACCTATACTCCAGCAGTTAGCCACGCAGAGGTCGAAAAGGCTCTTCGTCAAGATATCCCCAGAGATATGACGGATGCTGTGTTTACCTTCGATGCCACGCAGCCCCAGGTCAAGGTCTCAAAGATCAAGCAGGCATCTGACATCTTCGATATGGGCGTGTCCATTGGCTTCCGCTTCTAAGGCGGACGGGAAGAGCACACGCCCCTTCGTGTAAAGTCCTCCCTTTCTCTCCCTCATAGCAAAGGCTACATCCGAAGTCAGACTTCGGGTGTAGCCTTTGTTTTGCTCCAAAGTGGGGCATCTTATTCGGAAGGGATAAAGAGCACCCCCGAGCGAGGCAGTGCAAACCAATAGTGGTCTACGCGTGAACCAATAGTGGTCGGTGGTGCAAACCAATAGTGGTATGGGGTATGAACGAATAGTGGTCTGAGTGCAAACGACTACTCATTCACACCCCATACCAATAGTCCTTTGCACTTCATCACCTTCTATAGAGAAGAAGAAGCACCCAGAGAAGCCCTCTCTTCCCTGCGGAAGACAGAGCTACGGAAGGCCCACATCTCGGAGTTTTCTCTATCGTGGTAGGCAGGGGTAGTAATAGACGTCGGAGAAATTTGCCGCACACACTACGCGGGAAGGAGCATAGCGGGTAAAAAGCGTATCTTTGCAGGGTAACTTGGGTGGAGTACTTATCAGCTCGTCCCTACCCCCTGCACGGCAAGGGGCGTGTGGCCATCGCTGGAGTACGCTTCATCCGATATATAATAGCGCATAGTGGAAACAAAGTACATCTTCGTCACGGGGGGCGTCGTCTCTTCCTTAGGCAAGGGGATCGTCGCAGCCTCTCTTGGCAAGCTCCTACAGGCACGTGGCTACAGCGTCACGATACAGAAGTTCGACCCCTACATCAACATTGACCCAGGCACCCTCAATCCCTACGAGCACGGCGAATGCTATGTCACCGATGATGGGCACGAAGCCGACCTCGACCTCGGACACTATGAGCGCTTCCTCGACATAGCGACCTCACGAGCCAACAACATCACCACCGGGCGTATCTACCAAAACGTCATCCGCAAGGAGCGTAAGGGCGACTACCTCGGCAAGACCGTACAGGTCATCCCCCACATCACCGACGAGATCAAGCGCAACGTCAAGCTCCTTGGCCTCAAGAAGCAGTACGACTTCGTCATCACCGAGATCGGTGGTACCGTCGGTGATATCGAATCCCTCCCCTTCCTCGAAAGCGTACGACAGCTCAAGTGGGAGCTCGGGCAGAACTGCCTGTGCGTCCACCTGACCTACGTCCCCTATATCGCTGCTGCTGGTGAAGTGAAGACCAAGCCTACCCAGCACTCCGTCAAGCAGCTCCAGGAGGTCGGTATCCAGCCCGATATCCTCGTCCTGCGTACTGAGCACACACTCAGCAGCGACATCCTCCGCAAGGTCGCACTCTTCTGTAATGTCTCAGCAGAGTCCGTCGTGCAGAGCGTCGACGTCCCCACCATCTATCAGGTACCCTTGGCACTCGGCGAGCAGCATCTCGATGAGATCGTGCTCAAGAAGAGCGGCATCACGCCTGAGGCTAAGCCTGAGCTGAAGGAGTGGAAGAAGTTCCTCGCCCTGCGCGAAGAAGCTAAGGACGTCGTCACCATCGCCCTCATCGGTAAGTACGTCGAGCTGCAGGATGCCTACAAGTCCATCGACGAAGCGCTCCTGCAGTCTGCTACCTACAGTGGCCGCAAGCTCCGCCTCATCTCCGTACACAGCGAGAAGGTCTCTGAGGAGAATGTAGCCGAACTGCTGGGGGATGTTGATGGTGTCGTCGTAGCTCCTGGCTTCGGCTCCCGCGGTGTTGATGGGAAGTTCGTCGCCCTGCGCTATACCCGTGAGCACGGCATCCCCACGCTGGGTATCTGCCTCGGTATGCAGTGTATGGTCATCGAGTTCGCCCGCAACGTCTTGGGATGGAGCGATGCCCACACCACGGAGATTGACCCCACGACCACACACAAGGTCGTCGACCTCATGGAAGAGCAGAAGAGCATCTCCGACCTCGGAGGCTCGATGCGTCTCGGGGGCTACGACTGCGTGCTGCGCCCTGGGTCGAAGATCGCTGCCGCCTATGGCTCGGACTTCATCCGTGAGCGTCACCGCCACCGCTTTGAGTTCAACAGCCAGTATCGCGAGGCTTACGAAGCAGCTGGCATGATTTGTGCAGGGGAAAACCCTGACACGGGGCTCGTCGAGACGGTAGAGCTCAGCGGACATCCTTGGTATGTCGGCGTGCAGTATCACCCCGAGTACCGCAGCACGGTACTCCACCCCAGCCCGCTCTTCCTCGCCTTCGTGAAGGAAGCGATCAAGCACGGTGGCGAGCGCCATCAGGCCTAAGAGCCCCCCGCGACTGTATCACATCGCCTCCAGCGCCCCACTGGCGCGTGTGGAGGCATAGTATAGATTAATGGATAAGAATACACTCATCGGAGCCCTACTCATCGGGGCCGTACTCATCGGGTTCACCTGGTTCAGCAAGCCCGACCCGACTCAGCAGACACCGCCACCAGCGGATACCACCCACGTCGTAGCTCAGCAGCCCGCTGCCCCACAGGCCACGGCTGACACCGCCGCCCTCGACAGCACGGGTGCCCCCATCCTCGCCCCTTACCAGCAGGCTAAGGAAGAGAAGGTCATCGTACTGAAGAACGAGAAGCTCGCTCTCTCCATCTCCACCCGTGGTGGTGCCCCTGTCGAAGCCGTACTCGCAGACTACCTCGACCAGTCGAAGAAGCCCGTACATCTCTTCCGTAAGGGCGACACGCGTCTGGACCTCCCCCTACGCACGCTCGACAACCGTATGGTGAGCACGGCTGATGCCAACTTCGACATCATCGAAGCTACCGACTCCACTGCTACCCTGCGTATGCAGCTCGACGAGTCAGCTTACCTCGACTACGTATATAAGCTCCGTAGCTCCGACTACCGCGTGGACTTCACCATCCGCGGTCACGAGCTTCGTCACTTCCTCCCCGTGAACATTGCGCTGCAGGATATCGAGTGGCGTCAGCGCATCCCCCAGCAGGAGCAGTCCTGGAAGTTCGAGGGTCAGTATAGCGGTATCTACTACCACTACCCTCAGGGCGATGTAGACCGCCTCGAGACGACCAGCGAAGCCAACGAAGATATCCAAGAGACGCTGCGCTGGGTAGCCTTCAAAGACAAGTACTTCAGCTCCGTACTGATCGCTTCGGCTACGGGCTTCAAGGATAATAAGCTCACCCTCAAGACCGAGGGCGAAGGTAGCGGCTACGTCCGCTCCGGCGACTTCAAGGGGACCTTCCCCATCTCTGTCAAGGAGACGGAGACCGTCGTGCCCTTTATGTTCTTCTTCGGCCCGAACGACTACGACCTCCTGAAGGGCTATGACGAAGGTGTCGACAAGGCAAACGCCCTGCACCTCGACCACCTCGTCTACCTCGGCATGAGCGTCTTCCGCTGGATCAACCAGTATCTGATCATCCCAGTGGTGACCTTCCTCTCTGGCTTCCTGTCGAACTGGGGTATCATCATCCTCTTGATGACGCTCTTCATCAAGATGCTTCTCTGGCCCTTCACCTACAAGAGCTATATGTCGCAGGCGAAGATGCGTGTGCTGCGTCCTCAGATCGAGGCCATCAACGCTAAGTACCCCGGCAAGGAGCAGGATCAGATGATGAAGCGTCAGACCGAGACGATGAATCTCTATCGCTCTGCTGGTGCCAGCCCGATGAGCGGCTGTCTGCCTATGCTGCTGCAGATGCCCTTCCTCATCGCGCTGTACATGTACTTCCCTACCTCCATCCTACTGCGCGGACAGGGCTTCCTCTGGGCTGACGACCTCTCTACCTATGATGCCGTCATCTCGTGGAATACAAACATCCCCCTCATCTCGTCCTTCCTGGGCAACCACCTGAGCCTCTTCTGCGTGCTGATGACGGTGACGAACATCCTCTACACGCGCTACACGATGAATCAGAGCCCCTCAGGCGAAGGTATGGCCGGTATGAAGACCATGCCCTATATCATGGCGATCATGTTCTTCTTCATGTTCAACCAGAACGCCTCGGGTCTTAGCTACTACTACTTCGTCTCTACGCTCATCACCATCCTGCAGTACTTCGCCTTCCGCTGGACGCTCAACGAGGACAAGCTCCTCCGCCAGCTCGAAGAGAACAAGAAGAAGCCCCGCAAGAAGTCCAAGTGGATGCAGCGCCTCGAGGAAGCTCAGCGCCTCCAGCAGGAGCAGCAGCGCAAAGCCCAGAAGCAAGGCAAGCGCTAATCCTCCGCACCCTCCTATGCACAAATAGATAAGTCTAAGATGCGCATACTCCCCGCTGCGGGAGGCATGCGCATCTTTACTTCTTTCCTCTATACCGACTCCATAGATTTATCCCTTCACTCAATGGAACCCCTCAAGCACGAATGTGGCGTGGCGATGATCCGCCTGCGTAAGCCCCTCGCCTACTACCAAGAGAAGTATGGCACCTGGATGTATGGCCTCAATAAGCTCTATCTCCTCATGGAGAAGCAGCACAACCGTGGTCAAGAAGGTGCTGGGCTCGCTGTCGTCAAGCTCCACGCGGCTCCTGGTGACGAATATCTCTTCCGCGAGCGCGCCGAAGGTGCCTCTGCCATCCAAGAGATCTTCAACTCCGTCTACGCCTCCTTCGCTGACGTCCCCGCAGAGAAGCTCGCCGATGCAGCCTATGCCGAGCGCTACCTGCCCTTCGCTGGCTCCTGCCTCATGGGACACCTGCGCTATAGCACGACGGGCAAGAGTGGCCTGACCTACGTGCACCCCATGATCCGCCGCAGCAACTGGCGCGCCAAGTGCCTCTCCATCTGCGGTAACTTCAACCTCACGAACGTCACCGACGTCTTCGACGCCATTACCTCCGTTGGCCAGCATCCCCGCCACGTCTCCGACATGCATATCCTCCTGGAGCAGCTTGGACACCGCCTTGACCGCGAGGTCGAGCGTCTCTTCAAAGAGAGCCGTACCCACGGCCTCACGGGCATGGATATCACCCACTACATCGAGGAGCGTATCGACCTGGCGAACGTCCTGCGCCAGTGTGCTCCCCTCTGGGACGGGGGCTTCGTCATGTGCGGTGAGACGGGGAGCGGCGAGACCTACGCCATGCGCGACCCCCACGGCATCCGTCCAGCCTTCTACTATATTGATGATGAAGTCGTCGTCTTGGCCTCTGAGCGCCCCGTTATCCAGACGGTGATGAACGTCCCCGCCGAGCAGATCACCGAGCTTCGCCCAGGGCAAGCTATCCTCGTCAATCGCGCTGCCGAGGTCCGCACCGAGCAGATCATCCAGCCTAAGCGGGATCAGGCTTGTAGCTTCGAGCGCATCTACTTCTCCCGAGGTAGTGACGTCGACATCTACCGCGAGCGTAAGGCTCTCGGTGAGCAGCTCACGCCCGCTATCCTCCGTGCTATCGGTGGTGACCTACGCCACTCCGTCTTCTCCTTCATCCCCAACACGGCCGAAGTCGCGTACTATGGTATGATCGAGGGTATGGACAAGTACCTCACAGAGGAGAAGCTCCGACAGATCAAGAGCACGCCTTCCCTCTCCGACGAAGCGCTGCGTGAGATCCTCTCCGCACGCGTCCGCACGGAGAAGGTCGCTATCAAGGACATCAAGCTCCGCACCTTCATCTCCGAGGGTAAGAGCCGCAATGAGCTCGCAGCACACGTCTACGACATCACCTACGGCACCGTAGAGCGTGGCGTGGACAACCTCGTCGTCATCGACGACAGCATCGTGCGTGGGACGACCCTTCGCCAGAGTATCATCGGTATCCTCGACCGCCTGGGTCCGAAGAAGATCGTCATCGTCTCGAGTTGCCCACAGGTCCGCTACCCCGACTACTACGGCATTGACATGAGCAAGATGAAGGAGTTCATCGCCTTCCGTGCCGCTATCGCCCTCATCGAAGAGCGAGGCATGCAGCACCTCCTCGAGGAGCAGTATCAGAAGGCGCGTGAGCTGGAGAGCATCTCGCACAACGAGCACGTGGAGAATGTCGTCAAGGCGATCTACGCTCCCTTCTCCCCCGAAGAGATCTCCCGCAAGATGGTCGAGCTCCTTCGTCCCGTAGACACCAAGGCCGAGGTCGAGCTGGTCTTCCAGAGCCTGGAAGGTCTGCACACGGCGATCCCTGGGCACCCTGGTGACTGGTACTTCAGCGGTAACTACCCCACCGCTGGCGGCTCGCACTTGGTGAACAAGGCTTTCATCGACTACATCGAGCAGGACTACCGCAAGTAAGCGCCCCCCGATCCGCCCCATAATCCATACAAAGCACCCCGCCCCACACCACGAGCCATCAGGCTTACGGTGTGGGGCGGGGTGCTTTATCCCTATTGAGAAGAGAGCTATACTCCTGCGGTCTGAGTGAGAGTCTCCAAGCGTGAGATCAGATGATCGAGTTGCTCACGGAGTTCCGATAGTTCGCCCTCGGCACAGCCTGCATCTCGCAGCTTGCAGGAGAAGAGCGAGGGGATATCTTCTGCCTCCTCACGCAAGGCCTTCGCCTGAGGGGTAAGCCAGAGGATCACCTGCCGACTATCGACCGTACCACGCGTACGCGTGACGAAGCCCGCCGCCTCGAGGCGCTTCAGCAGAGGCGTGAGCGTATTTGTATTCAGCCCCAGACGATCTACGATGTGACTGAGGGGCACCCCGTCCTGCTCCCACAGGACGAGCAAGACCAGATACTGCGGATAGGTCAGCCCCAGACGGTCAAGATGAGGCTGGTAGAGGCGTGTGATCAGCCGGACGACCGTATAGAAGCGGAAGCACAGCTGATCCTCCAGAAGGAGTGAAGGTGAGGACATACGATGTATATATCTTCGAAGAACGCGCACCCCATAGGCACCGAGGGAGGCTACTCCTTCGGCACCTATGGGCTACGCCGTAGATTAGAGTTGAGAGAGAGGGCTTAGCACTTAGAGCGCTGGCATAGAGCCTTGAGCGCCCCTGTGGACCACAGAGCCCAGAGGACCAGCAGTGGCTGGAAGAAGAGGCGCACCAAGCGCTTCGCATCCGTATCGAGCCCAAAGGCGCTGATCCCCTCCGTGTACTGGTGGATGTTGCCAGGGAAGATCGCCACGAAGAAGATCGCTACGACCAGCCCGACCCACACGCGCTGACGATAGAGAGCTACGAGGGAGAGCCCTAAGAGCATCTCCACGACACCCGAGGCCAGCACGACGAAGTCCTTGCTCATCGTGAGCCAGTCGGGCACCTGCGCCACAAAGTCCGCACGGCGGAAGGTCATGTGGCTGATCCCCGCATAGAGGAGGAAGAGCCCGAGGAGGATACGAAAGGCGTGCTGCGTCTTGCTCGTCGGGAGCGTAGCGGGCATCATACGAGCTCGAGGGTCACATCGATGTTACCGCGCGTCGCATTGGAGTAGGGGCATACCTGATGGGCACGCTCCATAGCCTGCTGTGCAGCCTCACGATCGATGCCATTGACCTCGACATGGAGCTTGACAGCGAGGCCGAAGCCTCCTTCACCATTCTCGCCGAGGCTGACCTCTGCGGTGACGGCCGTCTTCGCATGGAGCTTGCTCTGGCGCAGGACGAGCCCAAGGGCGCTATCGAAGCAGGCGGCATAGCCAGCTGCAAAGAGTTGCTCGGGGTTGGTACCACCGCCCTGACCACCGAGTTCCTTGGGCGAGCGAAGCTGTACATCGAGTACACCATCATTACTTACTGCGTGGCCTTCGCGGCGGCCACCTTCGACACGAGCCGAAGTCGTGTACAAAACCTTGATTGACATAGCTGAATCTATTTAATGTAAAGTGCTACTGGGAGTAAGAGCATCAGGGCGCTCCTTAGAGCTACTTAGCGAGAAAGCAAGAGGTATCGAGCAGCTTGATAAGACCGCCCCGCTCATTAGAGTCTATTCCTTCCTTATAGCTGATGATCTGTTTCCACTGCAAAGGTAATACAAATCTTACATACATCGCACGCGATATAATCAACTCGAAAGGTAAAGCCTGCGAGAATAGCCTACCCTACTCGCCTTCGTCTGGCCACTGATCTCCCACTTTCAAGCCACCCAACAGCGCTATTCAGAGCATTATCTTCCACCCAACCGAGTCGCTTCCACCTAAGTCGTGCAGTCCCTTCCTATACAGCTTCACCCCTCACACACGCTGAGAAAAGCGCCATCGCAATAGTCAAATAATAGACTTCGTATAGTGCATTTCGCTTATCTACGTAGGTAGATTTATCATCCACGCACGTAAACTCTAAGATCCACGTGTGTAGATTTTAGATCCAGGCACGTAGACAGAAGTAATGCTATACTCGTTCGTGGCTCTACCACTACGCCGTGGAAGCTTTTCCTTCGGCTGCGTGGAACTTTCCCTGTATAGGAATACCCTCTCAAGTCAATGAAGACACAAGAGACTCCTGCCCCAATGACGGTAGCTCTCCCCAGCTAATGAGACTCCGACGACGGCACAGGCGAAGGCACTCCATACCCCCCTTCTCGGAGGTATGACACCGAAGCTCCAAGAGGAGACACAGCACAATTCCGGCAATTCTTCACCGAGTCGTTTGGCAAATCTTGTATTTTCAATCTACACTATCACACAGCACATTAAGCATCAAAAAGGAAAATCCCGAGTAGTAGTCACGGCAAATCTTTACCTTTGTAGTGCACAAAATAAGATCATCACGATGGCTACATTTCAAGACTACGAACTCCGCTTACTTCAGCCAAGCTTTGACTCCAAGCTTGTCGGGCTCATCGTATCTCTTGAAGAGCTACGTAAGAAGCGTGTAGAGCTGACGACTCGTCCCGAACTCTTCCTCGGAGTCAAGCGACTATTCCACAGTGTAGAGAGTATCGGCTCGGCTCGTATCGAAGGCAACCACACCACCATCGCAGACTATGTAGAGTCACAGCGTGGCGTACCCACCAGCGCTACCGAAGCCGACCTTCAGGAGATCGAGAACATTGAGCATACCCTGCGCTTCATCGAAGAGACGATCGAGGAGGAGCCGATCACGAAGAACTATCTCCTCGAGCTACATAAGCGTGTCGTCAGTGGGCTCCCCACGGGGCGTGGACAAGGAGGGGATCGCACCCCTGGAGCTTTCCGAAGCGGGCAAGCTGTGATCACAGAGTCCGAGCACCTGCCCCCTTCTCCTATGGCGGTCGATGGGTATATGGATGAGCTTATTGACTTTGTCACCAGGGAAGATGACCCGCGCTATGACCTCATCAAAATCGCCATTGCCCACCACCGCTTCGTGTGGATCCATCCCTTCACCAATGGGAATGGTCGCACGGTGCGCCTCTTCACCTACGCCCTCTTGATGAAGTATGGTTTCCGAGTAGAGACAGCGCAGCGCATCTTGAATCCAACCGCAGTCTTCTGCAATGACCGAGAAGCGTACTACAACATGCTTATGGAGGCCGATACAGGTACGGATGCTGGACTCGAAGCGTGGTGCGAATATGTGCTCGGAGGGCTCAAGGTGGAGCTGGAGAAGGTGGATCATCTGGCTCAGCACAGCTATCTCAGTAAGAAGATACTGCACCCTGCTATTGATATGGCGCTTCGGGATGGGCGACTCAGCTTGGACGATGCACGCATCCTCCATGAGGCTGTAGAGCTCCAGATATTCCAAAACAGCGACCTCAAGAAGCTCTTTCCTCAGCACTCCCCCTCCTCCATCTCGAAGAAGATACGCCAGCTCGTCGAGCAGCGGCTACTCATTCAGGCTCCCGACAGTCAGAGGAAGTATATCCTTCGGCTGACGCAAAACATCCTGACGAGCTACATCATGCAGCAGCTTTCGCAAGCAGGCTTCTTACCGCAGATCCGATAGTAGCCCCGTCACTCCTACCCCAAGAGTAAAGCCCCCGATACATGTGTGTCGGGGGCTTTCTCTATAGATACAGCACCCATCATCATGGGGCTGAGTGGAAAATCTTCACCGAGTCATTTGGCAAATCTTGGATTTTCAATCCACACTATCATACAGCACATTAAGTATCAAAAAGGAAAATCCTGAGTAGTAGTCACGGCAAATCTTTCACGCTTCATCAAGGGGTAGAAGGTTCATTTATAAGAGCTGAGCGTCGCCCATCCTCGGAGGGAGGAGCTGATAAGCAAGCCTAAGGGCGAGATAAAAGCGGGGAAAAGCAATGAATATTTGGTTGATAACATTTTGTTACCTACCTTTGCATTACAAATCGCCTATGTAAGGTAATTTCACTCACCATACATAGGTCACCCCTAAAACGATAAGAAATATGATGACTCTTGAGATAAAGAGTAAGGTATCTAAGCAGGGCCTTCGCGCCGGCAAGACGCTTTACTACGCCTACCCCACGAAGCGTGAGAAGCTAAGCATCGACCAAGTGATGGAGCAGATCAGCAGTATTTGCTCGCTCTCCCGCATCGATGTGGAGTCCGCTCTGCGTGCCTTCGCCGAGGTCGTATGTACGAGCTTCGAGCAAGGCGTCGGCGTCGACCTCGGAGAGATAGGTACACTGATGCCCTTCGTCCAAGGCAAGCTAATGAACACCCCCGAGGAGGTCACCGAAGCGACCCTCCAGCCTGCGAAGATCATCATGCACCCGAAGAAGAATATCCGCCAAGCGCTCGGCCGCATCACCTGCCAGATCAAGCGCGAGCCTTCCCAAGACTAAGTAAGAATAAGAAATAGCTATAATGGATCTACGTTTATCAGTACGCACCAAGCGTATAGCCCTCCTTCTCACAGGGCTCGTGGCCAGTACGTCACTGCTCTCTGCCCAAGAGAAGCTCACCCTCGACGAGTGCCGCGAAATGGCCAAGACCCACAGCCGGGTGCTCCAGCAGAAGGACGCCGAGCGCGAAGCTGCCCACGCCCGCAAGCAAGAGGTCTTCACGAAGTTCTTCCCCCAGGTGACAGCTCACGGAGCCTACCTGCATATGCAGAAGGAATTCCACCTCATCGACTGGGACAAGCCACTGGGCTCCTTCAACTTCCTCATCCCCGATCGCCTGCGTCACCTCGGCACCGTCGACCTGCGCAACGTATGGGTAGCCAACGTCACCGCCATCCAGCCCATCTACCTCGGTGGTAAGATAACCACGGGCTATCAGATGGCCTCGCTCGCCGAGCAGCTCCAGGACAACCTCCGTGAGACAGCCGCCACGGAGATCGAGACGAAGGTCGATGAGACCTATTGGCAGATCATCTCCCTCGACAGCAAGTCCCGCTTACTTGACCAGCTCGTGACCCTACTGACGCAGACCGTGCGTGACGTAGATGCCTCTATCGCAGCTGGTGTAGCGACGAAGGCCGACGGCCTCTCCGTCCGCACGAAGCTCAGCGAAGCCGAGGTCAAGCGCAGTCAGGTACAGAATGGCCTCGAGCTCTCGAAGATGCTCCTAGCTGACCTCTGCGGGCTGGAGTCCTCTGCCGAGATCCATCTGGCAGACGAAGGACAGATCGAGCTTGCCCTCCCCGCTCCTACTGAGCGCCTGCAGGCAGAGGACCTTCCCGCCGCCGTCGAGCGCCGTAGCGAAGTACGCTCCCTGCGTATGGTCGACACCATCTATAGCAAGCGCGTGCGTATGGAGACGGCAGAGCTCCTACCTAAGGTCTACGGCTTCGCCAGCTATTCGGCTACAAATCCCAATAGCTTCAATGGCCCGAAGAAGGAATTTGGCGGACAGTATTACCTCGGCGCGATGCTTCAGGTACCCATCTCCGACCTCTTCTCAGGCTCCTACCGCCGCCGTCAGGCTAAGGCCGAGCACCGTGTCAAGCAGCTCGAGCTCGCCGAAGCCCGCAGTAAGATCACCCTGCAGATGAAGCAGGCACTCCGTACAGCTGACGATGCTCGCCGTGCCTACCAGACGGCTCTCAAGGCTGTCGAGATGGCACGCGAGAATATGCGCTACGCCGAAGTCGGCTACAAGGAAGGCGTCATCCCCCTGCTCAACTATACTATGGCGCAGACCGCCTGGATGAGCGCACAAGACAGCCTCATCGACGCACAGATCCGCGTCCTCCTCTCCGAAAGCAAACTGAAGAATATCCTTGCCCTATAAAACAATGAGTACTCAACCCACCCAGCAGCCCACGCAGAACGAGGCTGCCAATGCATCGTCCAAGAAAAGTATCATCTTCGGCGTCGGTATCGTCGTCGTAGCTATGGTCCTCTTAGCCCTCTCTGGCTTCATCTTCTTCGGTGAGAAGGAGGATATCATCACCGGCCAAGTAGAGGTCGATGAAGTACGCATCGCGGGCAAGGTCCCAGGTCGTATCACCGAATTCCTCGTCAGCGAAGGCCAGAGCGTACATCGTGGCGACACCCTCGTGCGCATCTATTCGCCCGAAGTCCTCGCTAAGCTCGAGCAGGCTCAGGCCGCTAAGTCCGCTGCCGAAGCCCAGAGCCAGAAGGCACAGGCTGGTGCTCGTAAGGAGCAGAAGGAAGGCGCCTACGAGATGTGGCAGAAGGCTAAGGCTGGCCTCGAGGTCGCAGAGAAGAGCTTTGAGCGCGTCGAGCGCCTCTACAAGGAAGGCGTACTCCCCGCACAGAAGTACGACGAAGCCACCGCTCAGCTCAACGCCATGCGCGCTACCGAGCGTGCTGCTCGCAGCCAGTACGATATGGCGATGAACGGTGCTCAGCGTGAGGACAAGTGGGCTGCTCAGGCCCTCGTCGAGCGCGCCGCAGGTGCTATCACCGAGGTCGACGCTTACCTCAAGGAGGGTGCGCTCATCGCTCCCGTCGACGGTATCATCTCCGAGATCTACCCTCATCAGGGCGAGCTCGTAGGTACGGGCGCTCCTATCATGAGCATCTCCGACTACCGCGCCGTGCGTGTCCTCTTCGCTGTGCGCGAAGACAAGCTCGCAGGCCTGCGTCAGGGTAGTAAGCTCCACGGCACCATCCCCGCCCTCGGTGGTAAGAAGGTCGAGCTGACTGTCTCGAAGATGAAGGATATGGGGAGCTACGCTACGTGGAAGGCTACGAAGCCCCGCGACCAGCACGACCTGCGCACCTTCGAAGTAACTGCTCAGCCCACACAGCCTGTCGAAGGCCTGCTGGCGGGTATGACGATCGTACTGGACAAGGGCCAGCTCTAAGATGTCAACCCCCAAGACAGGTCTGGGTGCCGTACTGAGGCGCGAACTCCGCTACCTCACGACGCGCCCTATCTACCTCTTCGCCATCTTCGGGGCACCGCTCTTGGTCACCCTCATGCTCCTCTACATGATGGGCGGAGGACTCCCGACCAATATGCCCGTAGCGGTCGTGGACGAAGACCACACCCCTACCTCGCGTGCCCTCACACGTAGCCTCGATGCCTTCCAGAGCTCTGAGGTAGCACTCGAAGCTGCCTCGATGCCCGAGGCACTCGAAGCGATGCGCCGTGGAGAGGTCTATGCGATCTTCCACATCCCCTCCGGCCTACAGGCGGGTGCGGGATCGGCACGTCAGCCCAAGCTCCACTATTATACCAATAGCGCCTACCTGATGGCAGGGAGCTTCACCTTCCGCGATATGAAGATGCTCTCCGAACTTGCTTCGGCCAAGGTCGGCCTTCAGACCGGCCAAGCCAAGGGTAAGACGATGGAGGAGATCATGGCTACCGTGCAGCCCATCGTCGTGCGCAATGAGGTGATGAGTAATCCCTGGCTGAACTATTCAGCCTACCTCACCACGACGATCCTCCCTGGTATCCTGCAGCTGATGATCCTACTCCTCACCTCGTACAGCATTGGTCTGGAGATCAAGCGTGGTACGGCGAGCGAATGGCTTCGTCTGGCTAAGGGCTCGATGAGCCGTGCGCTCATCGGCAAGCTCCTGCCGCAGACCATCCTCTTCGTCCTCTCGGGCTGGATCATCCAGGGCATCCTCTACGGCTGGATGGGCTATCCCCTGCAGTCGGGCTGGGCACCGATGGCGCTTGCCATGCTCTTTCTCGTGCTGGCAGCTCAGGCCCTCGGCATCTTCTTCATCTCGCTGATCCCCGTGCTCCGCATGGGGATGAGCCTCGGTAGCCTCCTCGGGATGCTGTCCTTCTCGATCTCAGGGATGAGTATCCCCGTGAGCTCGATGATCGCACCGATGCAGACGCTGGCCTATATCTTCCCTCTGCGCTACTACTTCCGCATAGGGATCAATCAGGCGCTCATCGGGGCACCCTTCGCTGACTCGCTCCCCCAATATATCGGGCTACTCGCCTTCATATTCCTGCCGCTCATCATGCTGCCTCGTCTGAGGAAGTACCTCCTGAATGTCGGCTATATCGCTTGATGCTTCTATGAATATCATCCGATCTCTCAGACTCCGCATGAGTGACCTCTGGCAGGTCTGCCTCAGGGAGTTCCGTCATATCTTCGCCGACAGCGGGGCTATCCTCTTCTTCCTCGTCGTCCCCTTCGCCTATCCCTTCCTCTACTCCGCCCTCTATGGGAGCGAAGTCGTGCGGGAGGCGCCACTGGTCGTCATCGACAAGAGCCATACGGCACACTCACGCGAATTCATTCGCCGTGTCGATGCTTCGCCCGATGTACGTGTGGTGGCTCATGTCGCTGGGGAGTCAGAGGCCTACCGCCTCATCGGGGAGGAGCGTGCCTACGGCATCTTGATTATCCCCGAGGACTTCGACCGTATGCTGATGAGCGGGCGCCAAGCGCACGTTGACCTGCATGCGACCTTCGTCTCCGCACTCTACTACAAGGCCTTCTCTCTGGCGACAACCGAGGTAGCGCTGACGATGGGGCGCGAAATCGAAGCGGAGCGCCACCACGGTCCCTCCAGCGAAGCCACACGTATCTCCGTCCGCCCTATCGAGAGCGAATGGGTCGTACCCTACAACCCGCAAGGGGGCTTCCAAGGCTTCCTCCTGCCTGGGGTACTGGTGCTCATCATCCAGCAGACGCTCCTCATCGGCATCGCGATGATGTCGGGTACGCAGCGTGAGCGTGGTGGGCTGAGCACACCCGTGCAGTACGTCGGTGGGCACTACGTCAGCGTGATGCGCCTCCTCATAGGTCGTGCGATCTGCTACTTCACCCTCTACTCGGTGACGTCGCTCTTCACGCTGGTCGTCGCACCTTGGCTCTTCGGCCTGCCACAGCTAACGGACTTCACGACCTATGTGCTGCTCTTCCTGCCGATGATTCTGGCGATGATCTTCTTCTCTCTCGGCTGTAGTCTCCTGACGCGCCACCGTGAGAAGGCGATGATCCTCTGGGTCTTCACCTCGGTGCCCTTCCTCTTCCTCACGGGGCTGTCGTGGCCTCTGTCGGCTATCCCTGGGCCACTGCGTGCGCTGGGCTATCTCATCCCCTCGACGCCAGGCGTCCAAGCCTTCGTCGCCGTGAGCAGTATGGGCGCACAGCTCTCCGACATCCTACCGCAGTACATCACGTTGTGGGTACAGGCTCTGGTCTACTTCCTGATCACGTCCTTCGCCTACGCTCGCGTGCTGCGCCGCTCTTAGCGCGTAGCTTAGTCGTATCAAACGTGCGAGGCCCGAAGCATCTCTGCTTCGGGCCTCGTACGTTTTACACCACCAAGATAAGACTATTTACGCTCAAGCTTCATACGGTAGCGCAACTTCGGAGTCCGTCCCTTCGGAGAGAAAAGCAGGAAGCTGTAGTAGGATAATTTCCTCTGAGTACGAATAAAAGTTGCTGACGAATAGCTGATGAGTTTGATCTACGTGCGTGGCTCTAAAATCTACGTGCGTAGTCTTTCGGATTTACGTACATAGTCTTTAAGACTACGTGCGTAGACAAAGGATAAGCACTATGGGAAGCTCCCTTTTCCCTCACGGGAATGTAGATTTTGCTCCGCTGGGCAAGAAAAATCCCCGTGATGGGGTTCTCACCACCCTCCCACAGCATTATTCTTTGCATCATAAGCCGATAATCCATATCTTGCACGTTGATAATCACGGGGGTGCAGTCGCACAAACCCGCATTTTCCCTCCCCCAAGAATACAAGCGACTAAGTATAGTCCATCTCTCCATGCAGCAAATCACCCTCTCCCAAGTCCTACCCGAGGTCTTCCGTGAGCGTACCGATCTCGTCTCCGAGGTCTGGCGACAGGAGCTTAGCCTCGAGCGAGGCAAGCACTATCTCATAGAAGCCTCTTCCGGCGCTGGTAAGTCGTCCTTCTGTAGCTTCGTCTACGGCTGGCGTGGCGACTACTCGGGGCGCATCGCCTTCGACGGGCAAGATATCCGCGCACTCTCCGCCTCGGCCTGGGGGCGCATCCGACGTGAATCCCTGAGCTTCCTCTTCCAAGATATGCGCCTCTTCGGCGAGCTAACGGCTTGGGACAACGTGTGGATCAAGAACCAACTCACAGGGCACAAGGACCGCCAGACTATCGAGGGCTACTTCGAGGCACTCGGTATTGCCGACAAGCTCAAGAGCCCCGCACGCCTGCTGTCCCTCGGGCAGCAGCAGCGCCTTGCTGCTATCCGCTCGCTCTGTCAGCCCTTTGACTTCCTCCTCCTCGACGAGCCCATCAGCCACCTCGATGAGGCGAACGGCCGCACGCTCGCAGGGCTCATCACCGCCGAAGCCACCGCCCAAGGCGCCTCCGTCATCGTCACCTCCGTAGGCAAGCACCTACCGCTGGAGTATCACCACACCTACCAGCTATAGCCCCATGAATAGACTTGTCATACGCCTGCTGAGCCGTCATATCAGCCCACTGCAGCTCTTCGGCTTCTTCGTCGCCAACCTCATCGGTATGGCGATCATCCTACTCGGGTGCCAGTTCTACCAAGACGCGACGAGCGTCCTCGGTGCGAAGGACCGCTTCATGAAGGGCGACTACATCATCATCAGCAAGCAGGTACGCGGCGGACTCTTCGGCGGGAAGAAGAGCAACAGCTTCTCCGCCAGCGAAATCGAAGAGCTATCGAAGCAAGACTTTGCTCTGCGTGTCGGGCGCTTCCTCCCCTCGAAGTTCCGTGTGTCGGCGGGCCTGACGCTCGGCATCGGGATGTCGACGTATATGTTCTTCGAAGCCGTACCCGAAGAGTTCCTCGACGTGAAGGCCGAGGACTGGAAGTACGACCCGAATAGCGATGAAGTGCCGATCATCATTCCACGCAACTACCTCGGGCTGTACAACTCTGCCTTCGCGCAGAGCCAGGGCCTTCCACTTCTCTCCGAGGCGACGATGAGTAGCCTTCCCCTCCAGCTCGACCTCTCGGGTGCTGGCGAAGAAGTCCAGCTACGTGGCCGTATCGTAGGCTTCTCCAACCGCCTCAATACGCTACTCGTCCCCCTACCCTTCCTCGAGGCGATGAACGAACGCTTGGCACCTGGTGCCGAAGCCCCCTCGACACGCCTCATCGTCGAGGTCAAGAGCCCTTCCGATCCAGCCATCACACTCTACCTGCGTGACCACCACTATGAGAGCGAAGGTGAGCGCCTCGCGTCAGGCGAATCGATGTACCTCCTGCGACTCCTCGCGGGGCTTGTCTTAGCTATCGGGGTACTCATCTCCGCCCTCTCGGTCTATCTGCTTCTCCTCTCGATATACCTTCTCCTGCAGAAGAATACGCGACAGATCGAGGATCTCCTACTACTCGGCTACACGCGTAGTGCCGTCATCCGCCCCTACATCACGCTGACGCTCATCGTACAGTGTGCTGTCCTCGGCCTTAGCCTCGTCGCTGTGGCCTATGCGCGTGGCTACTATATCGAGGCAGCTCAGCGCCTACTCTCCGACGAAGTGAGCGGAGGGCTTGGCACGACCGCCCTCATCGGTGTCGGCATCTTCCTCATCACGGCGCTCATCAATACACTCTCCATCCGCCACAAGGTGCACAGCCTACGCCTCTTCGCTAAGGCATAGCCTCCACTAAGCGCCATAAAAGCATAAGCCCGTGCCCCCAGATGTGGGAGCACGGGCTTATGCTTTTATCGGCTATTCAGCTGGCTACGGCGAGGGGCGATTAGCCGAGTGCCTTACGCAGCTCATCGAGTTGCTGACGGATCTGCCGTAGGCGGAGCAGCGTGTCGGCGCGCGACTCGAGGGAGGACTGACGGACGCGAAGCTGGGCATTCGCCCCCTCGATCGTCATCCCCTTCTCTCGCAGGAGGAGCTGTATGGTGCGTAGCGTCTCGATATCCCGCTCGGTGTACTGCCGCACGCCCTTAGGCGAGATGTGAGGCGATACCTGCGGGAAGACCGTCTCCCAGTAGCGGACGGTCGAGACGGGCTCACCGAGCTGGTGCGCCACCTCCTTGATGCGGTAGAAGAGTCGCTTAGCCATAGCTGCGAGAGCTTACTTAGCTGCGGGGATGTAGGTCTCGAGGAGCTTGACCTTGCCCACGGGTGTGAGGGTGAGCGAAGGATTGGAAGCAGGGACGAGTACGCTCTGACCCTGATGCAGCTCGACGACCGTGCCGTCAGCATCCGTCAGACGTACGCCACCCTCCATACAGATGTAGATGACGAAGCTATCCAGCTTAGACCAGTCACGAGCGAGTGGCGCATCGAGGTCAAGGAGGTTCGTCTCGAAGTAGCGGCAAGATACCAGCTCGACGGGAGCATCTACCTGAGGCGTGTAAGCCGTGCGGTAGTCGTCCTCGAGGTGATAGTCGATGGCGTCCTTCGCCAGCTCGGTGTGAAGCTCACGCTTGTTGCCTGCGGCATCCGTACGATCGTAGTCGTAGATACGGTAGGTGATATTGGAGGTCTGCTGGATCTCAGCGATGAAGCAGCCTGCACCGATGGCGTGGACACGGCCTGCGGGGAGGAAGAAGACATCACCAGCATTCACTTCGTACTCAGCAAGAGCCTCGACGATGGTACCTTCTTCGATACGGCGCACGTAGTCCTCGGGCGAAGACTGCACGGCGAAGCCGCTATAGAGCTTAGCCCCTGGGGTCGCGTTGATGACGTACCACATCTCCGTCTTCCCGAAGGAATTGTGACGCTTGAGACCGAGGGCATCATCGGGATGCACCTGGATAGAGAGGTAGTCACGGGCATCGATGAACTTGATGAGCAGGGGGAAGCGACGGCCAAAGCGCTCGAGGACGCTCTTACCGACGAGTGCTTCGCCGTAGGTATGGATCAGTTCGTCGAGGTTCTTCCCAGCGAGTGGGCCAGCTGCGACGACGGAGTAATTGTCGTCGACGTGAGAGATTTCCCAGCTCTCACCGACCTTCTTATCGTCGGGAGTAAGGCCTTTGAATGGGCGGATAGCACTGCCGCCCCAGATGACTTCCTTCAAGAGAGGCTCGAAGGTCAGGGGATATAGCTTATTGATAGACATAATGGGATGTATGATATCGTGGAGATATATGTGGGTTGTCGGATGACGGTGCAAAGGTAGTCATTATAGCCTCTACACCCTATTTATACATAGGTACAAAGAGAAGAAGCGAGCGCTTAGACCGCAGGGAGGTTCATCCCCGTGATGCGGCGATAGAGGTCGAGGGCGTAGATATCCGTCATCCCCGAAATATAGTCCAGCGTGCTCTGGATACGCCCGTACATCGTGGGCTGCCCCATCTCATACTGGCTACTTACGCGACTGAGGAGCGTGCGGCTGTACTGGTAGTCGGGGTGAAGCTGCGCCTCGAGGAGCTGATCCAGCAGAGCGGTGAAGATACGATGCCCTGCGAGCTCGACGTCGACGACCTCACGGGCCCGATAGATGCGGGCATAGGCCGTCTGGCTACAGGCCTCGTAGGCTGCCTTCGTGCGTGGCTCGAGGTGATGGATGAGGCTACCGGAGAAGGTCCCCGCGAGGATCGCCTGCTCGGCATCGAGGAAGATACCTGCGGCCTCCTCGACCAAGAGGTTGATGACCTTGGAGCGCAGGTAAGCCGTCTGCTCGTTGGGGTCGGTGATATGCCGAAGGCCCTGCTGCACCTCCCGCAGCTCGTCCTCGGAGAAGAAGGCCGAGAGCAACCCCTGGGCCTCCTCACGACTCAGGATGTGGAGCTTCGCGGCATCCTCAATATCCATAATCTGATAGCATATATCGTCTGCAGCCTCCACGAGATAGACCAGCGGATGGCGAGCATAGCTCAGCGCTGAGGCGGTACGTCGCTCGAGCCCCAGCTCTGCGGCGACCTCCTTCATCGTCTCCTCTTCGGTGGCGAAGAAGCCGAACTTACTCTTCCCTCCTGCCAAGAGACTACTATAGGGATACTTCACGATGCTCGCTACCGTGCTATACGTCAGAGCGAAGCCCCCAGGACGGCGACCACGGAACTGATGTGTCAGGAGGCGGAAGGCATTCGCATTCCCCTCGAAGTAGAGGAAGTCCTCCCAGCGTCCGCCCTCGGCACGTACCAGAGGCTCCCAGCGCTTCCCTGGGCCTTCACCGAAGTAAGCGCTGATCGCACGCTCTCCGCTGTGTCCGAAGGGCGGATTCCCCATATCGTGTGCCAGACACGCAGCGCTGACGATGGCACTGATACCCGAGCGGAAGGGCGTCTCACGGTCGGTGGGATAGCGCTCGGAGAGTACCTCCCCGACGATGTTGCCCAGCGAGCGCCCGAGGCAGCTCACCTCGAGGCTATGCGTCAGGCGGTTGTGTACGAAGATGTTCCCTGGCAGGGGGAAGACCTGCGTCTTATTCTGTAGGCGACGGAAGGCAGGCGAGAAGACTAAGCGGTCATAGTCCCGCTCGAAGTCGCTTCGTGCCCAGCCCCGCGACTGAGGGCGCTCTGCGCGGTCTGCACCCAGACGGCGGTCAGAGAGGAGTTGGGTCCAATGCATTGGCTTAGGATCGAGAGCGAGCAGGGAGACTCCCCGCTCATAGTAAGGAGATGAATGATACCACAAAGGTAGTGCATCTAAGCGCTTTACCCCTCATCTCCCCCCGAGATCAGGATACACGCCCCGAAGGAGGTGATGTGAACCAATATAGGTCGGTGGGCTGACCTATATTGAGATTGTTGCCTTAGAGTCCTGTTTCCTATTTAGAGTGCTAAGGTATCGTGCGCCCAGCTCCCCGATACACCTCTCCGAAGTGACCGAGCAAGCCCTTCG
>ERZ1674171.11-NODE-11-length-73056-cov-11.495980_pt1 | contig 73056 bp, 58 predicted proteins | sample MGYA00581291_ERZ1674171 | MGnify/ENA primary metagenome ERZ1674171 (study PRJEB41354, sample SAMEA4873344) | human saliva metagenome | biome: human-associated habitat [ENVO:00009003]; feature: mouth environment [ENVO:08000002]; material: saliva material... | reverse complement strand
CTTCATATAGTCTATTATGGATCGGCTTCTTAAAGCGAATAATTGCGCCAGTGGTATGAATATTATCCTTGCTAAAGATATCAATATAAGTATTAGTTTTAATGTCAGATTGTGAATTCGAAATAACTCTTGCCGCTACAGGAATTGAAACTTCACTTGTTAAAATATAGACATCTTTCAGAACTTCTATGGTAGATGACCCAATCTTAAATTGTTTTCCTGCTTTAATCGCCAATTTGCCATCAGAAAATTTTGGGAATGAAATTCCATTTTCTGGTTCAAGAACAATTGCAGCATCTTGTTCATCTACATAAATGTCAGAATAAATATCCCTAACGACACCAAACTCTAATGCATTATTTGTCAGTGTTTCTCCAACAGCTAACTCTGTATATGTGCTATTAACAAGTCCATTAGAATATTTAATAGAATCGGATATAACGCCACCGATAGATTCTGCTATCCCAGCCATAATTGATGACCGGCTATCATTGTTAACGCCCGTAACTTCTGCCATCTTCTGAAGGATGCGTCTTTTTGTTAATGTTGGATTAGTAACTTCACTAAACATATCTAATTCCTCCAGAAGGACTAAACACTATATTTAGCTCATTCTCTCTATTGGTTAAAAAATCACCAGTTGTTCCAACTGAAATTTTAAAGAAAATCTTATCTCTATCGAGAATTGGAATTACTGAGAGCTGAGATGCATTTAAAAAATTATCTGATGTCAAAGAATCTACAATTGATCGTTGTATCTCAACTGCAAGACCTTGATTGATCTTTCTGCCTATAAATGACTGCAAGTTTGCACCATACAATTTGTGCAAAAATAAATCCCTATGACTAGTCATAATTCTATGTGCAGAATTTTGGACAACAATATCATTTTCATTTCTTGTTGACTTAATGTCATATCCACTAAATGATATATCTCCGTATTTATCCATACGAAGATCTCTTTGTATATTCTTAGAGTACATTAAAATATTCCTGTAATAGTGCTTACAACTATGGAATTTAGTACCTGTTGTGTTCCAATATTTTTAGTTGGAACTGTAACTTCAAATGTTGGAACTGGGGTAATTATAGTTGACGGCATGCCAGATAAGGCAACCGGATTGAATTTATAGAATCCACCAAATGTCATTGATGTTGGAGATGAAGATACAGAAAACGGGCCGTTAATAAACGTCCCGTAATCCTTGTGAACTGAAACAGACATTGAGCCTGACGATACTGCAGTCACATCCTCTCTTAAATCTACGACTGTTGAACTTGTTGGTGATGGTCTTAGTAAAAGAGACATTAACTACGTCCTGTAAAAACTGTTGCGGGCATATAGCAGTCTTTTTGTCTTGTCTCTTTCTGTACATCAAGTATTGTATACTTCTTATCAATACGGGATGAGAAATCAACATATTGAGACTGATGTTGTGGTGCTGCTACAAACATGCTTTGCTCTGAGCCATATACACCAACGGCGCCCTTATGGAATCTTGGGTCATAAACCTCACTCTGAATAACCTCTAAATTCTTAGAGGCCTCATTGCTCATTGTCTTGACTTCTTTCTTTGTTAATTGGTCTATTATACCATCCTTATTTCTGGACCGCAAATCAAACAACTCTCGTCTAGTCATAATGCGTGAGTCTGAATTGTTTATAATCGTGGCACCCTCTGGAAATCCTGTTGATGTGAAAAATACCATCACTCTACAGTCAATAAGGGTTTTAGGGTCTACTGCCTGTATAGAACTATTAATGTTGATTGGTATTAAGAGTTCAGCCATTGTAGCAGTGCTTTCTGGTGCATATCTAGGTAGCCCAACAAGATGTCGTCCACAGCTAACTGTATTCCCCATCATATCGAGCATAGGTTCACCTTCAAGTCGTATAACTGCAAAAAGCTGAGTTCCTTGAATTGAAATAGATTGTATGGAGCCGACCCTTGTGAAGTCGGCCCCAGATTTATTTACTAGGGCTGTCGACATATTAATCCGTAGCTAATTTAAAATATAAGGCATATTGGGAGCCATCATACCCGGCCCTATTTGTAGCCTCGTTGATGTCGCCTAAAGCCCTAACAGTTTCTTTTACTGTATCCCACTGTAATTCCAATGGTGTTTCCGTATCGTTCCACCCTGTGAGACTGGCTGTATATTCCTGTCCATACACCTTTACTGGAAACTTCATAAGCGCTCTGTGTCTCATCTCAAGTTTAAGTGCAAATGACTCTATTAAATTTTGAACCATTGCCAATGCGCCATAAGCCAAAACCACTAAAAGAGCTGAGACCGCTGCAGTTGCGATAAATCCACCAGCTGCGAATCCCATAGCTGCTGTAGCTACTGCTCTACCGCCAGCTACAAATCCACGTACTGTCGATATTACTCTGGCAACTCTTGGTAATGCTTGCAACGCTTTAGATCCAACTGAAGAGCCGAATGACATCACTGTATGTGCTAATGAGCGAACCCAACCAGCACCGGCAACAGCTTTCCCGGCTCTAGCTGCAAGACTCAAGCCACTTGATGCTCTACTTAGTAAAGAACCACCCAGTATACGACTAGCAGAATTATATATAAATGCGCCTGTTGCTGCACCGATAGCAACGTTTCCTGCCCCAAGAAGATAGACTGATGCCCCAAGGTCAGTTGGCTGGAATGCTGTTTGCTCATAGATAAGTCCAGGGATTGTTTCTGCACTAGATATCTGTGCATACTCTGATGCCGCTGTAGACACAAAGTTCATGAATATACCAAGCTTCATATATAGGTTTGAATACATATGTGTTGATGGCTCCACGAACATTCCTGGTGTAATAATTGTTACATACCCATCATACTCTGTGAATACATGCTGTACTTCGCGGCACTTAATTACACCTGACATATTTCTAAGGTCATCTTGAATAAATGCATAATCTCCAGGTTGTATGTCTGGATTTCCGGTAACAATGACTGCACCGGTATACATTTTTTCCAGTTCTTCTAATAGATAACCTTGCGCGGTTTTAATCGCCATACCAACGGAACTAATAGAGTTATCATTGATATATCCGAATTTAGCAAGTGAACCTTTAAGCCCACCATTTGCCTTCATGTCAAATATATTCTCTCCGTACCCGAAATCTTCGGGATCACTATTATATTCAACCTTAGCTCCGGTTATACAGTTCTGATCCAATTTCATTTGGTTTGAAATTAGATTATATGAGCTATTAAACATATGGAAATTTGTAGCTGGAACATACGATGAAACATCTACGTACTTATCCGCATTTGCAGCATCCAGTAGGTCTATTATATCAGAGCCATTAGATTTTAATGCCTGCTCACCTATTACATTGACCTTGTCTTTCATATGGTTTTCTACATATGAATTGCCAATACCGGTTGTATCTCCTGCAAGAGCTTCATCTGCCTCTTTTTTAAAGTCAGCTTTCTTTTGGATTTTTGCCAAAAACTCTGCAGCTAATGATGTAGGCTTTTCTTTACCTATCATCATTTGTTCTTTAATACCGGAGAAGGTTGTAGAGCGGCCTTCTATATTCTTAACAAGAAGAATAGATGAAGGGAACATTCTTCTTCCTGTGGTTAGAACATCCCATACAGTTTTATTGACAACATTGAAGTTTGAGAAGAAGTCATTTAAAGAGAATGGGAATAGATCTTTTAGACTTGTTACAAAGAACCGGTCCGCCATATCCACATTCATTAACCAGAAGTTCTCTAAACTTTCTGTTGCACCTTTTGCAGAGTAGAAGAAGTATTCATCAAGCTGTGAGTTCCAGAGAGAATTGCTAAATCCTATTCCGCTGTCACCAACGATATTTGATGCCGCTGTTTCATTGCTCATACCTCTTACGTCTCTAAAGTCTGCATTATCTGCAAACCATCTAGGGTTTCTACCGAAACTATCTAGATTAGCTGACTTAAGGACTTTAGCAACAGCTGCAGATACATATAGGTTATCAATATCTGATAGGAATGAGAACGTTGGAACTACATCCCCAATGAAGAGTTGTTCGTTTTGTAGCTCTCTACCATAGCCCTCTGCAACGATTGTTAAAACTTCACCGCCGTCAGACTCTGTTACTATACCATTGAAGACAACGGATAGTTTATTTGGATCATTTCCATAACCCATTCTAATCTGAATCTTATTACCGGCTTTAAGTCTAATTTGGTCCATCGCCACTATTCTAGCTGCGTCAGAATTCAATGAGCGTATGTCTATGTTTTCAGATTTTAATACTCTAATTTCTTTAGGGTCTGATGCTGTATTTAAGGCGTTTAATACCTCGAATGTTGCAACGGCAACTGGGTTATCCTGATTTGCCATTTCAACTCTAATATTTCTAACCGCAGGAACTTCGTAATACGATGCATGTTGACGATAATTAATTAGGTTTATTAAACTGTTTTCGTCATTACCATGAACCATGTAGACCTTATATGTCGGTATCAATTTTTGGATACCTCTATTTAGATCCTTAACAAAATTCTCTAATCTAGATTTAGCCTGAATTTCTTCTGTCCATGGAACAGGGTCTACAACTGCCTCAATCGGATCTTTTTCTCTTCCTGCATATAGCTCATTAATGTAGCTACTAGCAACATCTGACACATTCTCACCAGAGGCAACTCTTGCTAAAGCTGTCGATGCAACAGCCTCTTCTTGTGCCTGCTCTTTAGATTTGCCACTAGACAATGATTTAACATATGAGGCCCTTGCTGCAAGTAGAGCTTGTCTTACTCTTTCTGGAGTATACCCTGAGTGAACCTTATCACCTCTTGCACTTGCAGAGCGTCCATCTGGCATAGGAATAGATCTCCACTCCTGAGCGAACTCTCTATGAGCCTTATCTAAATCATTACTTTCGCCTCTAATATATGCACCAAGTGCTGGACGTTTATTAAAAATTAGCCACGTGCCAATCTTTTCCTGTACTGATGGAGAGAACGGAGTGTTACCATTTAGACGTAGTCCCTGTACGGCGGCCCTCAATGTTACAGGTATCGTTTGATATTTACCTACGGCATGTAGCTGACCTGTACTTTGCAGAGCTATAATCTGTGCAATCGTCTTATTTGATAACCCCTTATTGCCGGAATTTAATTTCTTGCCGGTATACCAGTTTGCAATGTCATAACTTCCGCCACTTTCTCCTGCCGAAATAAACTCTTTCAAGGTCATAATTCCTGACCGTGCCTTTGAGCCACCTCTTGCATATGCTGCAGCAGAATAAGAAGAGTTTGTTTTAGAGGATGTTGCTATTGATGTCGGACCATTTGTTGTTTTACCATAGTATGCTTTCGGGCTGATTACTTTGCCATTTATTCTTATTTCGTAATGCAAATGCGGTCCGGTTGATCCGCCGGTATTACCAGAAAGACCTATTACTTGACCTCTTCCAACACGTGAACCTTCTCTTACAAGAATTCTACTTAAGTGAGCATATCTGGTTTCGATACCATTTGCATGTTTAACGTATATTACGTTGCCGTATCCGCGCTTACCGTTTCTATTCATCTGAAATTTGGCTACCGCTACAACGCCATCATCAGCAACACGCACGGGAGTTCCTACTGGAACTGGCATATCTAATCCAAAATGTCGTCCACCGAAATTTTGCAAGTCCCTACCAAGTCTTGTATAGGCAACTATATTCTCAAGAGGTAAAAGTCTTTTATTAGAACCAGTGCTTACCTTATAGTCGCGCTCATACTGTTCTCGGGTATAGACCAATTTCACATCGGCTTTTCCTTTTGGCGATGTTCCGCCGGAAGGGTCTTGCACCATTACAGATGCACCGGTAGTTGAGTTACCACCTGCATCATTCATAGCTGGAGCAGTAGTATAGATATTTAGATCAGTTTTTATCAATGCTCCAGTGGCTTCAAGTAGACTATTAATCTCAGGAAGTTTTTCATCCCAGTATGCTACTACCTTATCTGGAGAAAGAATACCCTGATCATATATGAATGGGAATGACGATAAATCCCTCCAGCTCTTATACTCTTTTGTAGGAGCCAAACCCTCAAATATTTCTTTTATTTTTAAGTCGGGGATACCTTCACCGTTAAATGATGTATAGTGCCCCTCCATCTTTTCGATCCAGTTTTTCTCTTTTTGAAGGTCCTCTTTGAGTGCCTTAATTGTTACTGGATTAAGATTCGTAATAGTCTCAAAGTATAGTGATTCTATTTCTGAATCCAGTAATCTTACACGCTCTAGCGTTATCCTCTCTTCTGAGCCTGATGCTGTATTTGCAGATATTAGTTGCATATATAGCTGAATTATATATACAGACTTTTGTGTTGCATCTGCCTTTTTGAAAACGTCAGACTCTTGTAAGGTTTTAGCCTCTTGGAGTTCTGATTTAACCGTTCTATTTAGCGCATCAATTAAACGGTTATTAATAGTGGATACAATAGTGTCGTATTCTGATGTACTTGATCCGTCTTTTTTGAGAGCCTTATATTGACCTATAACTTCAATTAAACGTTGTGCCTTATTTGCGGAGTCATTCCATCCGTTAACAGATGATGCTAAGACATATCTGCTAGATTCTATTGCACCATAAGAATCGGATTCTATAAATGTAAAATTATTTATTAAAAGATTATTTAGTGAACCAGATGTGGTTGCATGAGATGAGTCCAAAACCGCATATTTAATACCGAACCCATTTACTAACGGATTCTCTATAGCCAATACATCTAGCCCTTTTAATGCAGGGGTTGAAACTCTGACATAGTTGGTCATCTCGTCGGCTTTTTTAACTGCTTGCATAGCCGTTGTTGACGCCATACCTTTTGTATGATTAACTGCTGTTGTAATTAAAACTTCCGATGGAGAGCGGCCAAGATATTGTGCATATGGATATACAAAACCTTGAACTGTTTGATTTGCAAATCTATTTCTGCGTCTTACAGTTATAGACTGCAATGCTACATCGCCATCTTTAACATTTGTTCCTGCTAATCTTTCTCTGACATAGCCAACCCAAATTCTTCCGGTTTCATCATAACGCTCTACATTCTCCTCTGTAACTTCGGATATATTTGATTGAGAAGATTTCTTACCATCTTTTGTTTGTAGCGACCCATCTAGGTCTACAGTTTTTAATACTCTAAATTGTCTAACATGATTCCAGCAGAAATCTGATTTTGGCCTGTCCTCAAACTGCAAATCTGTCATAACCAATGGCCATCCAAGATTAAATTCAAATGAGCGGCTTAGTCCCGAGTTAAGGATAGCTTCGATATCTTCGCTGGCATTCTTTTCAACCATGAAGCTTAGAATATTTGACTCTTCTGGATTATCAACATATTTAACATAACTTCCGGTAGAAACTACACTGTCTCCCTCTTCTCCGTTATATTCAGATATATTTCTAACTTTACCAGACTTGGTCTTAACCTCTGCGCCCTCTTCGATTGAAATGAATTTAATGCTTTTAGCCAGTGGCTTCCAGTTAACCATTTGCAATCTTAAAGATACAGTAACTACGCCTTGGTCCGCATCTGTAGATGACATCTCGGCCTGGAATTCATGTAATGCATACATATAATATCCAGAACCTATAGATAGATTCAAAGGCATCAGATGGTTTTCAATAATTGCATCCGATCTAATAAATATGTACGGAAAGGCATTACAGATAGCGATCAGCGTTTTAAGCTTCTCTACCTCTGTTGCATCTGAAACATCAAATGCGAATGTGGCAAGATGAAGCATCTCGCTATATCTGGATTTAGAGGCTAGAACCGAAGTATCTCTTAAAAATTCGTGTTGGGTTGTATAAAACTTATCAACCTTATCGAATGAGATCGGTTCTAAATCTAGCATTCCGTTGATAGAAAAAGTAAATCTTGCCATATTCTTCTCTTAATAATTTCTATTGTTAAATGTTACTGTTGACCTTTGATTTGTATCACCTTGAATTAAGCCTCTTAAGTTTTGCTTAATTCTAGCATCAGAAATGCCGCTAATCACTTGTCCATTAATGGTGACGGAATTTGGATCATTACCCCAATCTTTTATATAGCTGGTTTCTGATGTTCTGCCCTCAAGAACAGGACTCGTTCTTGCGACTGGAGAGTTGTACATTGGAGAGCTTGGATTTGGTGTCTCTGATCTACTAATCATTGCAAGACCAGCTAGACCCGCAGCCCCAAGAATAAGCTTATTCTTATTGTGCTTTAATGTGTCCAGGACGCTATAGGCACCGTCTTCTATTTTATTAATGGTACTAGAATTCGGCTCAAAAGGCAATACTTCAGGGTTCAATGAGTGGCTGTTTCTAGCGGCCGCAGCAACTGCTGCTGCATCTGATCTAGCTCTACTCCATTCACTGCCAACCATACCGGTAGGATCCATTAATACCTCTTTACCGTATTTACCTACAGATTTTCTAACAGTGTTAATTGAATCCTGAATGGATTTGCCTACATGATCATCGCTGTGCTGATATAGGGAGCCCATAAAGTCGCCAATAACATCTCCGAGTTTATTATAGTTTGCGTGCTTACCACGATTCTCTGCCATAAACTCTTCGATCTGCTCCATAAGGCTTACTGACATACCGTCCTTATTTGCAAGACGAACAGATTTAAGTGTATTCTCCTGCATGAGGTAAGCTGCCTGGTCTGCGATATAGTATCTAGCTCTAATTTCTTCTACAGCAGCCTTTCTCGCAGCTTCGTCCATTTTTACCCTTGATAATAGATTCACCTCTTCGTCTTTAGCGCGTTTAAGAGAACCCTCTACCAATTGGTGGAAAGCTGTTACCCTTGGGGCTTCAATGTCACGCTCTTTACCGGACATAATATTGTCGATGAGTTTTTGGGTAGCATTACTAACACCTGAAATGTTGGTAAATTTTTTATTACCTTCATTTAGCTTTGGTGTCAGTTTTGTTATTGCGGCTTTATGGCTTTTTATCATTTCTGCTTGACGTTTCATGATTTTGGCCATTTCTTTATTATGCTCTGAGAAGTCTTTTGACTTAGTATCTAGAACTGACAATAGAGCCTTATCATCGTCGAAGTCACCAGAGTTAATCTTCATTATATTGGCATCCATTCCAACAGCCATGCCCTTGCTCATATTTCTATCTACGATAAGTTCTGTGCTAAGAACAGAGTTCGGGCCGGTTGCAGGTTCACGAGTAAATAAACCTTGAACAGGATGTTTTGTTTCCTTGTCTATAACCCTGAACATTCCACTATCGCCAATTTCTTGATATTGGAATCTCTTCTTATCAAGGCCATATTCAGATGCAGCATCTTCGGATACAAATACACTTAATTTATCCTTATTCATTCCGGCGTCAAATACTGCTTGTTGCGCTTCATTCAACGGTTGAACAGTTGAGTATGATGCATTTCTATAATTACGGCCTGCCGCCGCTTTCTTCAGTGATGATCCTGTTTGCTTCTGGAAATCTCTATATTCCTTAACGGCATTCATATAAGCTGTTGCGGCAAACTCTTCTGCTACACCACCAACACCCTTGGCGTTCATATAATCAGACAAGGTAAGTAGAAGATCCCTTCTCATTTTTGTAGCTTCTTTTGTTGCATCTTTCCCATTTGGAAGTTCCGCATAGCCACTGATATTACTGTCCAGTATTGGTATAGATAAAGACTTTTTGCCTTTGAACTCTTTGCCCATTCCTTTTGGAACTGGCAGAGTTATATTAAGGATTCCATCCTGTGGTTTTATATGGCTTAAAGAGCCGCCACTTTCGAAAGCTTTAAGACGTTTTGCTTCATCTTTATTGAATAGGTCTTCAATTTGAATTGCACGCTCCCTCTGGTCTGCATCAAACACATGCGAGAATTCATGTCCAGCCTCAAGTTCCATGCCTCTAGCTTTTGCTTCATATATGGCATCCATATTTAATGTTGTCAAGGCGTCTTTCAATTCACGAGAGTTTGTCAAATTATCAAATCTATCCATAGCCATCCAAGACATCTTCTGGTTATGGCTTGATTCACCTGTAAGGGCTGCTGTACCGGGACGCAGACCTGCTAGGTTATATAAACTCATTTTTGAGCCCAATGATTCTAGACCCATATAGTCGGCCTTTATTGCATTGTACAATTGGTCATAACTAATTTTTCCTGCGGAGTACATATTCTGACGTTTGCTTGAAGCTTTAATTAGTTCTGCCATTGCTGAGGATATATCCTTATCCTTGCCAATATGGATTGGTACTGATGACCCATCACCCAATGCAACATTAAAGGTCATTGAATTGCCGCGCTTAATAGCTTTATCATGTGCCTGAGATAGATTTCCTAGTACAGTTCCCAATGCAATATTAGAGAACTTAGCGTCCTCGATGGATTTGGCTGCAAATAAACTTGCTCTTGCTCGTTTAACCTCTTTGCCAGCCTCATTTGAGTCTAGGCCAGATTCTGATAACCTATTAAATGAATGCTGTAAATCTTTTAACGCCTGTGGGGCATCTTTAGGCAACTCACCTGATACATCTAGACCGCTATTGGTTATAACCTCTCCGATTACATTTTTGGCTCTATTAATTTGTGCCTTATCTCTGAAGTTATCAACTTCTAAGGCTTGAAGTGTATAGCCGGTTTTGAAATCTTCTGAACGGACGTTGATGTCTCTATATGTGTTTCTAACTTTAGACAATGCAACATCCATCTCTGCACCGTTTTGCTCTACAAACTTTTCAATAGCTCCTCTAAATTCTTTTGGAGAGAATCTGCTACGGCCCTCTGGTAGAACCTTTTGTAACTGGTTATGTCTTTCGAGATTTCTAGTATTTTTTGACGACACTACAACGGAGCCGTTCTCCATTGAAATGGAGCCTTCTCTTTCGAACCTATCTATGATTTCTTTTAATGCAAAATCACGCTCTGTCCTATGGGTAGATGTAGACTTAACATCGTTAAAGATTTTGATACCAGAGTTAGAGTCTGTATCTGTAACGACATTGTTTTTGCCTACAAATTTGTATCCATCTCTGGTGTTTTCAATTCTTGAAACTGTAAATGAATCTACAGTCTTTGGAATCTTATACTCTTTGCCGCCGAAGAAACCTATACTCTCTCCGCCTTTGTAAGAAACACTATTACCATTCTGGATTTGCCCAAGCTTAGCAATTTGTTCTTCAGTACCAGTAAATGCACCTTGTCCAAGACGAACAGTTCCCGGGGCATTTAGATGAATACCTTTAAGCATCTGCTCTGTCTTACCATCCTCTAGTACCATGCCCATTACTGCACTACCAATAGTACGATTAAAGCTACTATCATGCCCGGCGATAGACGCTAAGATTGCTCCACTAAAGTTATGACCATGTCCTTGCTCTACAAGTAATTTAGATGCCTGTGCAATACGTCTTGTATCTTCATGTGTCGTATTTGCAAGGTCAATTATAGTCCCTCTTGAAACCGTACCTGTTGAACGTTCTGGGTGCGGAGCTATACCTGCTATTGCCTGTGTAGCTTGATCAACACTCGATACAGAATAAGTTCTTTGACGAATATTGGATGGGATTGTAGATAATCCAGTTTGCTCAATCATTGCCTGATTGATCGTATTCATAATTCTTCTTTGGTCATCAAGAGAACTGGCATCTTTCATTCTTACTATTTTTCCAGTATCAGAAGAACTGAATTGCTGTTTTGTATCTAGGGATGGAGCCCTTACAACATTATCACCGTCATCCGGTCCAACATAGGCGCCAAGGCTATTCATTTTTTCTAGTGCTTTACCGTATGGAGTTCCCTCTACATGGCCCATAAAACCGGCAACCTCAAGGTTTGTAAATCCGTCTATCACTGCATTACTTGTAATAGATGAATTAATAACAACACTTTTACCATCTGATGATAGTGAAGCTAATTCGATTCCGCCTAACGTAGCTCCAATAGAATCAGCGAATGGCTGATATAGCTTTCCTTCGTATATATTACCATTCTTTGAATATCGCAGGATACCATTTTTCTTCTCAGGAATAAGATCTTTGATTGTTTCCCCGTTTGGCATTCTGATAGAGATATCAGAGTTAGAAATATCAATTGCGGCGCCCGGATAGAAGTTGCTAATATTGCGTGCAAACCTTTCTGCAAACGCATCGTCATGACCAAGCGTTTGAGACAGATAACCTCTAAGTGCGTTTATCTTCTCTTCTTTACTGGCTGTCCTATCAATCGAAATAGAGCCTATGTTTGGCACTTCCTTGTTTTGAACCCAGCTCATATCCACTGTTCTTAATTTAGAAGAGTAGTTAATTTCGCCGGCCTTTACTTCTGATAAAATCATTTCATTTGATGACGCACGTCTCAGTATTTTAAAATGCTCATCTGTTATCTTGCCGCTGTTAACCAGGTTTGATAATTCATCTGCAGTATACTCGCCACGGATAAATTTCATTGCACCACTTTGACCTAATGTTTCAGATAGGTCCATGTTAGACAAAGAATTGAAGTTGTGCAAAACAGCACTTTCCCATTTAGAGACAGAACTGTTTGCACGTTCAACTGCAGCGGTTCGCATAGACTCTGTAACAATACCTTTGTTCTTTTGAGCCTCTGCTGTTACTTCACGGATACTTCTTCTGCCAGAATACCTGGTCATCGCATTATGACGTCTAGATTGTCGTTGCATCTCTTCGGCATAGCCGTCTTCTGTTAATGCTCTGTTTGCTCTACTATTTAATTTAGTATGGTCAACTCTAATATCAGATGCACCTCTAGGTAAATGCTCTCTTCTATTTGATTTAACTACTTCGATTGAAGAACCAATCAGGGCTCCTAATCCAATGCCAGCGATGGATGAAATCGGACTGTCAATTGGGTCACCTGCCATAAAGCCGACGGTAGCACCGCCGAGCACTAGATTATTCATTGCCATATATTAACCTATATTTATATTTTGATCACTAAATCCAGTATTTGAGAATCGGATATCTTTTGCAAATATGCCTTTTCTCATCAATTGGTCTTTTATTAGTAGTGATTCTTGGAACTCTCGTCTTGCTCTTGTTTCTTTTATTGAGCCTAATTGTGTTGTTACCTGATCTTCATTCAGAAGATAGGATTGTCTAGCCAGATTATCCTCATCAGATTGCCAGAATCCATATTCTCTAACGTCCTCTTTTGATAATTGAAGAGCTCTTAGTTTTACATCCTTAATTTCGATCCTTGGATCCCATCCGGAAAAATCTTCCGTTGGTATACCCGTTGCTTCTTCTATTAAAGATGCGGCTCTTAACTCTTGAACGTATTCCCTAAATGAAATTCCTATATCTGCGTCTTTACTATTTTTATACGCTAAATATGCAGACCGGTTATTGTCAATTAGGTCTTGTTCTTCTTGCTGAATCAATGCAGAAATATCATCGCCGTTTTCAATGGCGTCTTTTCTGGCCCATAACATACGGTACATATCAGAAGTATTATTACCATCGACAATTCTTGATATCTTACCTCTGTCTGACTCTTTTGCATTAACAAATGATGAGAAGTATGCCCTCTCATTATCTGATAGTGCACTATATGCAGACTCTACATCTTGTCTTGTATCAAGGCCTGATGCAACTGCGCCATAAACTGTCCTGTTGGCTTTCTCTTTTGCTATTGTAGCTTCGTAGTTATTTACACCAGCAGACTTGCGATAAATTTGCATTTGCTTGTAGAACTCAAGTGCGTCGAAATAATTATCAACGTTTCTACGCTCTTGAATGTATCCTGGAACATGCTCAGAATCTATGTATTTATATGAGTCCTCTACGAACGGTCTTATAAAATGTTCGTATGGTTTATTCCACAATGCAGTGTCGCCTTCTGACAGCTGTGTTTTTACATAGTCTTCTATTGCTGTTCTTTGATGTAATAGTTTACCGGCCGGACGGAAGAATGTTAAACGTTCGGTTGACAACTCGGCATTATGTGTTGTGCTTTCCCATATTGAGCCAAGCATTCTTCCCCACATAGAAACGCCTTCAAGTTCTTCTTCTGTTTTATATTCGAAAAACCTTTTCTTCCTTGAACGCTCTTGAGACTGAATATAAATCTCTTCAAATCTCGCTGCATCCTCATCAGACATTTCAGTCTCTTCACCGGCAACTTTTCTTCTATATATATCCTCCATTTTCTCATACATTTTATAGTATTCATTACTACCAAATGCGACGTCTGATAAAATTTCGAATTTATTTATATCAGGATAATCATTAGGATCAATGCCGGATAATTCTGGATTCCATGTCTCGTAGCCCTTGCCGGGAAGTCTGTCATACCCATTTTCTACCTTGTCCCAAAATGCACCTCTTGAGAAGTCATTAAAATAACCTCCATTTGGCAGCCAGTCTGGCGACACTGTATTTTTTAGAGGGTTAAATCTCTCACCGGTTACATCTGCAGACATTGGAATAATACGTCTTGTTACGTCCGCTGCACCAAGCATACCGCCAAGGTTCTGTGCTTCAAACTCTTTGGCGACATTGGTTGCTTCTCCTGATCGCGCATATTGTGTTTTTAATTCTGGAATACCTAATCCAAAATCCTTAAGAACACCAGACGCTGCCCAACCTTTTAAGCCTATAAAATCTAAGCCTGAGGATACAATATAATTCGCAGATTCTGTATTTGGGTCATACTTAGCTAGTTCTCCAAATGTGCTTTTACCTTCACCTATAAGCGACATTTGTTTGTTTGAAACATTTTGAGTTATTGATAATGATGGGATTATTGCTGGCTCACCGGATCCTTGTAGCTCCCCGGATAATGCCTTCATTCTTGGGTTAATTAGATCAGGCTTGATAGCATCTCCGAATGCCATCTGTAGCCCTCGTCCAATCCATCCGCCCATCGATACATCCATACCCCATACAGGATAAGGCATATCATCTTGGTGCATTTCCTCTAGTCTGTATGGATTTCTAAGATAATCGAGTGGACTAAGGAATGGGTCTAAATCCTCTTTGGTGTCTTGGTCTCCGTAAAGGGTTTTATCCTTATTGTCGGCCATTAACCTTTGATACCAATTTTTTGTAAAGTATTTTACACCTTCACCTTCTATTGGTGTAGAAGAAGAGAACCATCCCCTATTTTTACGAATCGCTACATCTTTACCTTGAAGATACTCTGCTCTTATATCATCGCTGCTTTCGCCTATCAATGCACCTGGTAAAAATGGCAATGCAAACAATGCACCTATTGCGGCGCCTCTTGTTGCGAATCTTCTGGCTCTTGTTCCGACAGCTAGTGCATCCTGGACTGGCGTATTAACTGCGAGTGTTGCTACACTACGTCCGAATATAAAGCTCTCTTTCGCAGCCTCTCTTGTTGAACGGATATATCCGTTATTTGCAATTGCAGCTGGAAGTGTACGTCTACCATATGCCAACGTACCACCAGCCATCGCTCCGGCCAAAGGAAAGCCTGCAAGTTTTAGTAATGAAGTAGAACCTGGAGCAACATATTCTTGCTCTTGTCTATACTCTTCAAACCTATCAGATATTGTTTCCGCATATAATAACTTAGCGCCAAGAAATGTCGTTGCCAAACCTTCAGATATGCCGTGACCAAACCCTGAGCTGTCTGTACCAATTATTTTAGATGCATTATCTAGGGCATAATAACCAGCTGCAAGTGCGGCCATTTTAGCTATACCGTGTTTTGCGTAGCCAGTTGTTAACTCTTTGATTGTTGACTCTGATGTTGCATTTGGATTGATTCGTCCATACTTGCCGATCATCTTAAATAGAGTGGAGTCCCTGTTTATTAGTGTCCCTCCGGTCTCTTCCAAGAAGCCAAGTGGTTCATTAACCATATTGAACCCTTGTGCCACTGCTTGTCCTACGACAGATTTCATCCATTCTTTGCCTATACTTGTATTTTTATCGGCAGCAATAATTGTGAATGGATTATGTGCCGGAACGCTTTTTGAAAGATCACCAATCTCTTTTTTAGCAAAAAATGAAGCACCTTCATTTACGACTATATGCCTACGTAAAATCTTATTATAGTTAGATGTAGCGGTATGTCCTGGTTCTGTTCCTGCAAATTCAGTTAATGTTAGTCTTGTATTTTGGATTACCGTATTACCAGAAGAGTCTAATAGTTTACCCTTTGAGTATTTAAGTCCGGCCTCGAAGTCGGCATCTGTTAATTCACGTTCACCATATTTTGATGCAAGGAATTTAAAGTATCTTTTCTGTGCTTTCAATAGGTCGGAAGAGAATTCAAATTCGGATTCTGCTGTTGCGAATGGTGCTATTATATGTGAAGTATTGAATGTTCTTAAAATAGAAAAAGGGGAAAGCTCCTCGAACGCCCTTGCCACGTTCATAGACAAGTTTGCTAAGGTAACTTTCCCCCCGCCGAATATGCTAAGTGCATCTTGCTTTGTGCCTCTAATAGAGTCGGCAAGATAGCTAAGTTTAACATAACGTTCAGCTTTTCTTTGTACTTCCTTATTTTTTAAAGCCTTATTGGCTAATACTATAGCTTCAAGAGTTAGCCCGTATTTCATAACAGAGCCGACTATATCTCTGGCTTCCTGCTCTGATTTATTTTCTTCGATAGTCTGAGAGTCCATCAGTATTCTACGATGAGCCATACTGCTATCTTTTCTATCCCTGTAGTCATTTATAGCAGACCATCCTAAATTAGATGCTATCATACTGGAGGACCCTCTCTTTCTTCTTCTTGTTTAACAATAGGCGCAACTTCATTTGGAAATGCAACGTGACAAGCTGCATACATCTCAAATAAGTCATTGATTGGTAAAGCTTTTACATCTGTGTATTTTATCCCGAGGAATCTGGATATAACAGCCGCCATAGCTTCTACCATAGGTACAGACTCTACTGCTCTATCGTAGGCCTTAAATGGGTCCTCTACATATTCTTTTGATTTTATAAAAATGATTTTACCAACAGTGGATACGAACCCGGCTGAAGAATTATTATAATCTACTCCCTTAGGTATTCCGGGAACATCTATTACGCAGGACTTAAAAATTTCCTCGTATAATTCATCTTCTGTTGCTGCATCTTCTAGGTTGATACGCATAGCCCTATCTAGTTCGGTCATAGACATTAGTCTAGCTAATACTGATAGGTTTTTAAACATTCTCCCCTCGATTTGAATAGGGGTGTTGTTAAAGGGGATAACGACTGTCCCCATCTTCAAATCTAATGCACTCATTATAGGATCTTAATTTGTGAATATGCTTGCTGCAGTGGAACAAATCCTGAGCGGTACATAATTTGCTCTTTTAATGTAGAAATAAAGCCTGCAGGAGCAGTGGTTAGAAACTCTTGTTTTGCTTCTGGGTATAATAAACAGCGTCTAACTACAGAGTCTTCTGCGCGAATCTCGTTATCCATCATACCTTGTTTAATCATGTTGGAATATTCCTGGCGTCTTAATACGCGCCAGATAAATATATCCTTGCCGCCCAAAACTGATGATACATGAATTGTGCCGTATTTTTCCAGCCACGCTTCAATATCATAAACCTTTGGAGCATCTTCTTTGTCTGAAAGAGCATTGAGTAGGATGTCGATATCCGTCTGTTCCTTTTGCTCCTCTTCGGCATTTTCTTTGGCTTGTGCCAACTGTTCGTGTTCGTCAGGGGATAGCTCATCCGGTGGTAATGATTCTAACCCTTCAATTCTTTCAACTCTCATTCTGGAATTACCTCTTTAGCGATGAATTTATATCCATCAATTAACTGGCCGTCTGAGCCTATATCTACTGAATTTTCATATCCAACTATTCTACATTCTACAATAGATATGCGTTGTTGGATACCCTCTGTAACAGCGTCAGAATTATTATATACCATATTTATTGTAAAGCTACCTAGGTCCGCCCAATCTAATACAGACTTGGCTGACACTTGCTCGTTTTGATATTCTTTTAGCTGTTTTCTATACTTGGCCAATTCATCTGATGTTAACTGTATCTGCTCATATGGACTTAGGAATTTAAATTCGTTAGTTCTTCCACGGTAATGAGCTATTACTCTTGCTAGATAATCCTTTTCGGCTTTATTAATTCTAATAATACCGTTTGTTAAGACATTGCCTCTGGCTAAAAAGTCATATCTGCTATTACCAATAGTATAAATTGGCGTGCTTGTTAATGTTTCATTTATAGCAATTCCGGCCGCCCTGTCTATTAAGATATCGCCGATATATATATTAAAGTCACTAGAAGAGAAATACTTTGTATATAGGCCATCATATGACGCGGTTTGTACTTTTTGATGGGCTAAGGCTCTTTCTGCGTTAGTTTCCCCCGGATTAGGATTGTATGGTCTACCTTTGCCTTTTACAGAAATAGCTGACATATTGTCGACGGGATCAACTTTTCCTGAACTCTTTGGAACACCCTTCAGTTTGAAATCCGGAGAATTACTTCTGGAATCTTTGATTTGAGGATACATCTTCTCAATAACAGATTTATCTACAGTAATCGAATTGCCAGGCTTCAGCCCTTTTGCCAGAGAATATTCGAGACCTATATTATACTCTCTGGATTGGTTCTCTACGACATTGCCATCTACAGATACAACAATACCATTATCGGTATTCTCTATATTATATTTTGATTTAGCCATTATTTATCCCATGTTCTTCTATGTGCGGCAGGATCAATAATCTTATCTCCTCCCCATAGGCCTACCTTATTTGCTTTAGCATCATGGTATTTCCGCTTAATCCTATTAATATCCTCTGATGACATGCCTGCCTGTCTAGCACTTTCTGGTCTAAACCATGCCATGCCTGATTCTACTGCAGCTTCAATATATCTCGGATTATAGAATAGTTTACGACCATAGGTATCTGTGCCAACAATTTTTGTTACGCCGTCTTGGATGTCATTATCCCATCTTCCATCTTCGACATATTTTTTAAGGAAATCCTTGGCCTCTTTGCCGTATGGCTGCCCTTCCTTTTTGTCGTGATCAGTTTCTGGCGTATCAATACCCATAAAACGAAGAGATGTCTTAGCACCATTAGATTTATAGTCTGCACCATTTGTCATCTTCGCATTTACATGAATAGTGTCACCATCCTCTACCTCAAATCCTTCCTTGTTTGATTTAAAGCTATTTTTATCTAATGCGACATAATCGGGGCTTGTCGGTTTAGAGCCATTATTGACATTTGGGGTATCTGCTGCACCTTGTTTTCGGTATTCTTCTCTAGCTGCATCTATATAGCTTTGTGGTACATTTGCTTCTGTTCCATTTCCTGCAAGCTGAGAGTAGGCATTAATACGATTAATTTCGTCTTGTGTCCATGTTCCCTTTTTGGTCGCATCGTTAACAGATTTATTCCATTTATCATAGTAATATGATTTATCAGCATTATTATAATTTACGGAATCTCCAGATAACTGTGATGCCTTTACACCTATATGTCTAGCCTCGCCATATACAACGCTACCAATCTTATTGCGCGTTTGTCTAGCATCTCTTGCAACAAATGAAAGTGTATTTTCAGTAATAAGGTCGTGAATAGAGTGAACTTGTCCAGAATTAATCAGCGTTGCGCCATAAATAACTTCTGAGACTGAGAAGCCTCCATATTCTGAACTAAGAAGAATGATAATATCGAATGGCAAAATATCATCTGCCATTAAATGATGGTATGCCTTTTGTTTTTCGAGTTTTAATTGATATATAGAATCGACCGGTTCTTTAATCCCAATACCGTCTGCGATGTCTTGCATGAATTGGCGAAGGTCGTCATGTAAGAAAGAAGTTTTGACAATGGATCCTGCCACATATCTTTTACCTATAGCGAATCCATCAATATTAGTATTACCCAAATTATATACAGGGACCTTGTCTCTGAATATCTGGTAGGACAGTGATAGAAGACTGCCCATATAAAGATAGCCGTATCCAGGGAAGTTAAAAATAATGTGGGTGGCATCGCCACCCACAGAATGATATTCTTCCTTGTGTAATGGCTGATTCTTGTAATCTTGCATATTACACCTATAGGAGAATAAGTTTAAGTATTAACGAGAGTTAAAGGTATCCATCGGTTCCCATGGAGATACAGAGCGAGCAATAAATGAATATTGTTTCTCTGTGGTTAAGTCATCGATAGAAATACCACCGGATTCAGATACGAACTCTACGCCGTAGATTGTCATCTTAGTAGAGCTACCGAATTCGTTAGTAGAAGCCAATACGATATCAAATGGGAGGATTTGGTCTGCTAGACGAGCTTTAGTCAGGTCGCGCAGGCCTGAACGAATACCTTGAGATGTATTCAAATCCAGTTTACCATACTCTGGATTTAATGTACCGCCACCACGGATGCCGTTGTTTGCTTTAGGATCGGTTGAACCATAGATAGCATTACGAGCGGCTTCTGGGATAGCATCTTGATATTGGCCATTGTTGATGTGTTTGTAAGTACCACCGCGACGATAGTTTGCGGTTTCATGTTTACCAAGCCACACATCTGAACGACCCATTTCATCCATAATATCAAATAACGCTTCACGGTCAAATACTGTGAATACGCAAGAACCCATACAAGTACGTTTACCACGAGCAATTGCACGAGCATCTGGAGAGCCCATAGTGTGGATAGGTACTTTTTCACGGTCAAGACGATATGAAATCATCTGCATGGTGCCGATTGGTTTACCAGCTAATACAGGTGTAATATCTACACCAGAGGTGGTGGCATTATATGTAACAAAATCTGACATAATATTCCTGATTTAATTTGGAGGGGTTAATACCCCTCCTTTATCTTAGATTTCTAGGGCCAGTTTAACGGCTACGTTAATCTCACGCAGTTCAAATGCAGGAACGATAGTAAGAGCTACGTCCAGACTTGCACGTCCATTAACGATAGGACGTTGATTTACTACATGCAGATATTTCACAATATGTCCTTGCTCAACCAGACGTTGCAGAGCACCTTCAATAGCTACATCAACAGCAGCCAGAGTTGCTTCTGTCAATCCACGACCGATGAACGGTTGAACAACATCACGTACAGCGTTAGATGCCTCAGCAACAGCCATAGTGGTTGAAAGCAAACGGTAGTCTGAATCAGCAGTTGTAGCCAGTTCACCTGAAACTACGCGGACGCTGTTGTTTGTAGTCTTGAAGAAGACATAGCCTGCACCGGTTAGTTGGTCAAGTTTCAGTTTTTTGATTTCACCTGGCAATGAGATGCGAGGGATCAACATGTTGGTAGTAGATACGCTGGCGTCGATAGTAGTAATCAGACCGGCATAAACTGCTGCACCGTTGGTAACAATAGTGTTAGAACCAGCAGAAGAGTAAGACGGAGTTACGATTACTTGTGGAACAACAGACAGGAATTTACCAATGTTGATTGGTGCACCATTAGAGTCTGTTACAATAGCGCCATCTACGAAACCAGAGATAGTTTTATAGAAGCCGCGACGGGTGTCAGCACGCTCAACCATATTACGCAAACCTAACAGGCCGGTACCGTTAGAAACGATATTACCCAGAGCATCATAAGTTGCAGGGGAGCCGATCCAGCGGTTAACTTCATATTGAGACAATGAGCGAGGCATTGTTGCGCCAATTGTCACCAGACAGAATTGCTCATTCTCAGAAATGGTGTTAGCGAAGTTAGCCAGCAAGTGTGCAAAGTTTGCTTCATGATATCGTCTATGAACGATAGGTTGTCCGTTACCGTTGATGTCTGCTTCAGCAGGATCTGAAGTGGTAGCAGTTCCGCGGTTTTTACGATACAGAACTTTTTCTGTTGACCACTCGTATTTCAGCTCACCGTTATCTTCAGATACATAAACGTAGTCTAGACGATCAAGATCGTTAGAGCCGTCTGCGATATTTGGAGCATCAATTACAGCGTAGTCTGTAACCACAGAGATTGCATTAACAGATTCTAGCTCAGCCAAAGCTGTGTGCAGCAATTCGTAGTAATTTTTCCAGGTGGTGTTAATGTTGTCTTCACCTTCTTCATATTCACCAACGACAGTTTCACGTTTTGTATCGATGGTGTACTCTACGATCACTGAGCTTTGTTCGCTAGGAGCCTCAGTTAGTTTCAATGTTTTGGTATCAGAACCGTTACTATCATCTTTGGCAGTTGCAGTGCCAGTTTTGTCTTGGCCGGCAACTTTAACTACATCAAGTGTAACTTCGTAGGTTTTCTTAGTTCCTGGTAGAACAAATTCATCTTTAGTACCGTTACCAATAAATACTGCAGAACCAGCAACTTTACCAGTAGATTTGAATGCGTAAAGAACTTGAATTTCCTGTGATTGTTCTGGAGCAGTAGTAAACTCTACATATTGAGACGAGGTAGCCTTGTCAATCTTAACAGAGAAGTCTGTTCCAGAGTTTTTAGCTTCACCGTTAACAGTCAGTTTTTTAACAGTAACTTCATCTGTTTTGGTTACGCCTGGCAGGCTAAATTTGGTAGTAGTACCATTACCAACAAACTTGGCAGTACGGCTATATTCTTTCAGGATAACTTCAGAGAATGGGATCGGTTCAGTTGGTGTACCGATCTTAACTTTAGTCTCAGGGTCAAAGCCAAATACTTCTACTTGGTTGCGATTGATTTCTGAGCCTGGTACGTTAGAGTATACGATTTCGCTACCCTTAAACACGATTAGACATGCTTTACCGTCATTGTTTGGACGAGGACCAACGTAAACTTTAAGATTGTCTACTGCTGATACTGATGCCTCTACTGCAGCAAGATAGCTGTCTTTACCGAAGATATTTTTCAGTTTGGCTTGTTTACCACCAATACGGTATAGAGAAACTCTACGGGCACCGCCGATAAGAGCTTCTGACATCTTACGGATTAATGGAGAGTCTTGACCGAATACAGCAGCTGCACGGTTAGTGTCAGTTACTGGATACAGTGCATTAGTTAGACCCTTTTCTGCGCGACCGATAATAAGTACGCGAGGAGAGCTATCGGTCTGGTCAAGACGAAGGTTACCATCCAGAAGCTCTAGGTTTACACCTGGTAAGTGTTGATATGTGGCCATTTATTTACCTTATCATTTATCTATCAATTGTGTTATTTTTTCTACTTCCCTATTCTTTAGAGAATTAACGACTTGACTATAGGTTTTAATTGCTACAATCTCGTCTTGTTTGATGAACCCAGGTTCTGCTGTTCCTATGAGATAGGAAAGTGTAACTCCAAACAGTCTCCGGTTTTTATAATGGTCAGTATTAATAGTAGAAGATCTACCTTTATAGACCATATATCTAACCGCCCGTTTAAATTGCGGATTAAATTTTAGGAAAAGATTTTCCAGAGTTGAAGCTAACCTTCTTGCATCCCTAGCGTTTGTAGACCAGGCCGTAAAACTGACTAGGTTGTCATACATTGCTTCATAGACAACTGCTAGTCTGTTTTGATTGGTCTTTACTTGACCAAGTAGTACCGGTTTGTATTGTATAGTACCACCTTGTACCACCTTTGAATCAAAAAGTGCCGGTTCTCTTCGTGAGATTTCCCACGTTACTACATTTTGAACCGGCGTGTCATCCGGCTGGTCAGGGAAAATTTCAGTAAAGTAAAACTTATTTGAGTCATATGGACCAAAATCTGATTCATTTTCGATGAGAAGCCCTTCTGATTTGAATAGAGGATATAGCGATTCCATGAAATTGTCAATCGTTAATCCTGCGCGATCCTCAAATACCTGCTCCAAAGACATTGATTCAATTGTCTTTCTGTTTGATACCTGAATAAGTTGTTTTAGCGCGTATTCGTATGGGTCTCTTAGATCATATTCTTCTATCATCTTGTTTGAAGTCCTATTGCTGTAAAGTCTTTTCTTCCCATATCGAATCCAACTCTTAAAACTTCTGTGATATAGTAGGATTTTTCTACTCTGATAGGAAACCTTATTGAGCCCTCATCGTTCATTGTTGGAAGATATATAATATCTTTTTCAAATGCCTCTAATTTATATGGTATTACTAGTACCCATGCTGAGTCTATTGATCGTCCAATACGAGATATACCATTATTATATGATGAGCCTGTTGTTGGCATTATTGATCGTGTTAGCCACATATGCCCAGGAACTATTTCTTCATCCCATAGATATCCCGCGCCGCCACAGTCTGGACAATCACTCATACCCTCTTTGCTTATCTCATTATAGCAGTGGCATTTTACTTTTGTTCCATCTTCATTATGTCTTGATTTGCGATATATAAATGGCCTTAATTTATTTACAAATTCATCACCTGTAAATAAGTCGACCATTTCTTGTCTTAAATCAACCTCTGCGATAAAGGGGGATATATTCGTTGCCATGTCCATATCCTGTCTTGTAGAATTTTCCGTCTGTCTCTAAATATTTATTTGCTGCGACCGGCATTATACTTCTATAGTTTGGGTGATGCCATTCACGATTAGAGACACGATTTGAACAATTCCATTTTCCTTTAACGAATCCGACTGCGAGCAGGGTTGATGCATCATCTATGGCAGAAATAACATCATCTGCGCAATCCTTAGATTCATTCGCAAATTTAAGAGCAGAGCTTACGTCAAATGTGGAGTCTCTCTGAACCTCAAAGTCTCCAAGAACCTTTTTGACAGACTGGCCTTTAAGAAGTGTTCCGTATAATTTATTAGCCACTCCAGATAGAACAGAACATATAACAAAGTCACGCTTTATCATATATAGTTCTTCTTCTGACAAATTAATTTTCTTGCGGCGAATATAATTATCTATCCAGATGGATTTATTAAATATAATTTCCGAAACATCCTTTGAGAAGCCCTCTGTGAAAGAGACATTCTCGGCCGGTACATTTAGCTCAATATCTCGTATTGATGCATAGAACGGACAAAGAGAAATTTCAGATGTAGACTCTGCTACGTTAACAGAGTCCCCATCTTTAAAGTCAACTTTGAATCCGTATATCTTTATACGGTTATTCAATTATTTCCTCACCTATTCCAAGACTATCGCCTTTGTAATATTTGTATCTAATTCTATATGGCTTACCTATATCTTCATCAGAGAAAAATACGAGGCCTGTATAAGGTTCTATTTTTACCTGTCCTGCCGATATATTTGCAGAAACTCCGCCTCTATTTGGCTTTTCTGATTTTACGAAAAACTTAGATCCAAGATCTAGATAATTTGTATATACAACCTCTGCACTTCTGCCATCTATCTCGATATTTATCATATCTGGAGAACCAATAAAAGGCAACCCATAAAACACCGGATCAAATGTACCAGACCGTGAACCTTCATTTCCAAGTCTTGTACATAGGGCACCCCTGTATGCATATTCAAATGTAGGCAATTTCATTTCTGGGTCGGTATTCACTTCATCGCCATTCAATGAGCTAGGAGAGGATTGCGTAAATCCAACTTTTATTGTGCCTGACACCTTAGATGTGGTTACCGGCACAATGGTAACATAACTCATTTGGTATGAGCCAGCAGAATCAGAACCAGATGTCCATATTACTCTATCCCCATCATTTACAGTCACACCCATTTTTTCTGAATCTATAGTGATTGCAAAATTGCCAGGATTTTGTAGCAATGTATTTGTTGGCAATAAAAAATCATCCAAATAATTAGGTCTTTTTGTGTTGCAATGATACGATATACCTGACCCGATATTGGATACAAATATGTTCTTATAATTAAAATAGTCACCAGAATTACTACTAGTTTTTATTGATATAAGAAATGTTCCCTTCAGTGTTGATAAGTCAAACTTCATTTTAGATGATCCTGGCAGTATATATTGTGGATACGCCTTATGGATATAACCTAAAAGAGTATGGGTCTTGTCCTTTGTTTTTAATCTTCCGTCTCTTGTCAGATACATATTTGTTTTTGTACAAATAGGATGGCGATATTTAGGTTTATTATTTTCCTCTGATATCGTACCAGACTGCTCAAACTCATTTGACACCGGTAAACAAGATTCTTCTATAGTAAATGATGCAGTAGAAACGTTATCATTAACATATGCATAGGTCCTGTGGAATACGAAGCAATCACCTGCAACGAAATTATCTCCAGATGCAGAGAATTTTACTCCATCTATTTCAAAGTTACTTGATGATGTTTTAAATTTAGACTCTTTAACTTTTGTAAAAGACCCACTTTCGCTAGAATAATAATCAAATATATCCGGATTATCTTTGGATATACCCATATTGGGACCGGAAACTAATGTATAGGTTTTACCAAAGCCACTTCTTCTTACATTAAGGGACCATCTCCCATTGCTAATACTATTAGGATACTCGCCTCTGCCATTAACTATAGGATTACCTTTACTATCAATAATGGCACGCATGGTTTCAGAGTATTCATTTGATGTAGGGGCGCTCATATTATAGCTATACTCATATTTCTTAATATCGCCATAAGCTATATTTATCGCTTCATATCCTACCATAACAGGACGTCCGTCAATGGCAATGCCCCATGCTGCACCTGGCTGAAGAGAATATTTCTCTGAATTGACCATATCTCTTACTGTTGTCTTCTCTGCCTCTGCTTTTTGTGGGCCAATACATATTGGTACCAACGATACACCACTAGAATTTTCACTACTAATTGGATATGATTGATAGTAATCTCTGTCTGAGCTATATGGCGTACCTGAACCCTTTTTCTCAGTCTTTAGCTCTATAAACGGAATCTCTGAATTATAATAATGCGCTAACAGACATATACCAACCCTATTACCGTCTCTAGATAACACAAATCCCATATTGCTATATTTTAATTTATTCTCATAATCAAATGCAGCATCGAATCCTGAACTTACACCCATTAGCTGTTTTTTAACGGTTGAAAATGGTTTAGTATTCCACGTCTCACCAAGATTCTCGGAATACATTATCCCGGAATCTGTTATGATTGCGACTCCACCTTTACCATTCCCAGAAATAGCATAAACACGTTCTATACCATCCTTTGTAACTCTCTTAACAACAGGAGTCTCATCCGTATCATTATCAAACTCTACTTTATACAACCCGCTCTCACCGCATCCTATTAATAAACCCTTTTGTCTATCATCCCATGCGATGCCAGTAATTTGTATTCCCCTATTTTCATGTGGTAGGTTTGTTTCATCCAGGACTATATATCTTGAATTTCCAACGGATGTCAGTAGAATGCCCTTTCTAATAACAATGGCGATATTTTGCCCATACAGTGGCCATATTGCAGGAGAAGACTCGTAATACATTCCGTCCGGATGATTGTATTTTTTATATACCATACCATTTATATTGCCAGGGTATGATAGGTGAGGAATAGGTGAAAATGATTGAACATTGGAATTTCCGTAATATTCGGAAACTATAGTTTTTCTAACCCTAAATTCAGAATCAGATAGTGATCCACCTTTTAGTACATCAATCTCCCATCTTTCAGGAAGGCCATATTTTTCAGTTGCTGATATTGCTTTTATAGACCCTGTTCCCTTTTTAATAGATGATGCCTCAAAAAATGGTTTAATGGATGCATTAATATTGGCTCTTGTCTTTGAGAAGGTTGTACTAACACCTTTCCCATTGCTAATTTTTTTAATTGATTCTGGTGATATTGATCTCCTACTGGCGCCAATGCAACCTATAATGCTTCCAGATTTTTTCATATTCTCATATGAGACAGTGCTGATTTTAACTGGGGACATAATATTTTTATGGCCATACCTATTTATAGTGGCATCCCCATCACTGTTACCTAATGCTCTCATAATAAGGCTGTTATACTGAGAACTTTTCATATTTGTATCTGATAATCCAAATATTACTTTATCATCGTCAATATCCCATGATGAATCAGTACCCATTCCACCTATGGATTCCACATAATTTAATGGGTATGATATTTTACCACTGCCTCCGCCATCCCCGCCATAACTATACGACAATACACCAGAGAGGTTTGTTATATATTCCCTTTCAGATTCTCCGGATACTATAACCTTATATGTTATATCCACTACGGTTGCAGAATCCTGTACTATAATCTCGTCCAAAGGCGTGTAGAACTCTGTTCCATCAGAACTTATATTTAGAGCTATTGTACCTATCTTCCTTACGCCAGAATCGGGGGCATATAGAACGCCTTTAAAGACTATAACGGTTCTTCCGTCAGAATCTTTATCATACCTAAAATTCTCTATACCGGTAACATCTGTTACGGACCTTGATGCCTGACCATCTGGGAATATATAGTTATCTCTTCCCCATCCCTCCTCGTCTCTGTTGTCCATATAATAGTATGGTGTCTTTGGCATCCTATATGGCATAGTGTATATAAAGCTAATAGGATTACTACCACTAGACTGTCTTATCATCAATGTATAAGTTTCGTCTATATATCCAATATTAGAGAACATCATCTTTGCAGGAATTGTCTGGATATTTTTGCAAGATATTTCTTTTTTAATCTTGCCAGTTTCTTTGTCTTTTAGTGTTATTGTTGGGTAACCATATGCTTTCATTATTGTCCGCCAGATGTAATTGATAGTGTTACTGAAGAAGATGTAATTGATAGTGTATTTAATGGGTCACTAATATTTGATTTTCTTTGCTTGAAGTCTTTAGAACTGATATTTGATACAGTCGATGCCCATGGGGAATTTACGGATGAAAGGGAGTCATTATATGTCCGTGACGATTGCGATGGACTTATTGATGATATGCTAGATGCCAATGAACTATTGCCTCTAGCTGCCAGTGATTCTAGAACATCGATGGCATTTGGGCCGCTATACGGAGCCATTTGATCGGCAAGATATGCTCTATATTCTCCGCCAAATATCGTCTTAATTTTTAATATTGGAGATTCTGATTCCCCAAAGACACCCTCAATTATTTCGCCATTATATGTAGAGTTACCTGCTACGGATATCTCTACTGAGTCCGCCTTAAGGTCTTCACTTATCTGACCTCTGAATCTTCCCCCTGGAGATTTAAATAGAATTTCATTCTTAGGCTTTGTACCAAAGTCTTCGCCAATAGTGGTGTTTATTAATCTATATTCAGCCGGTAGGATTCTTGAATATGAGCTATATGGGTCATTAGATACTAAACCCGATACTGATTCACCCAGCGATTCGGTTGTGTCATCAATTGATAATATTGCCTGGCCGTTTTCTATTTTTATATTGGTCTTCTCGACATATACAAATACATCTTTATCATTAATTATCGATAGTCCATTTTCTTTGTCTGTAAAATCAGTTTCAGGTATATCAAAATAGAATTTATATTTATATCTAGGGTCTCCGGAATTATTTAACTCCTTCTCTACGAGCTCTAGTATAAACCTTTGAGGGAGTATTGACAGCCTTTTTGATAAAACCTTTTTTGTTTCTGCAAGAACAGACTCATCGTCGTTTATTTCTTTGAGTCTTATTGGAGAAATCTTGTCCCCCATAAACTGTTTATTGTCATACTCAAAGTCTGATAGTTTTACTCGATTATACCTAAATTTTGTTTTACCAAAAACATTTTTGAATGGTATTCCGATAACCTGTATCTCGCTAGACCCAATATTATCTTCTACCAATACAGGCTTCTTCAAAACAAGTCCGCCAGGAAGATATTCCATATTCCTATCAGCAAACCCTTGGGCCATTAATTCTGAAAAGTTTTCGGAGTCAGTTTTCTTCCAGTCTATTGGCCTTAAATTTCTTTCTGACATTGTATTCTTCCTGACGTCTTAAATTATGGAGATTCTACAATTGATTTTGGAGTATCTGTTGATCCTCCAGCCTGATCTCCAAGATGTTCTGAGCTGTTGAAATTATCAGACTCTTTGTATTGTCTAGAGTATACTATAAATTCATTATAGTATCTTCTTACGTTCTTTTCCCATCTTGTAAAAATTGCTGCTCTATTGTCAGGCTTTATTGTTACTTTCCATTTTTTAACACCCTCTTGTCCGGATACATCTTCGATGAATTCGACTTTATCAACTAAATTAAAATACGCGGCCTTGATTCCGGCTTCTGTATTTTCTTTTACGATGAATGGTACGTCTGGCACCCCAACGGTTTCGGTTTGCGAAAATTCTAAAAGCGCCAGATCAACTCTTCCATACGAGAATAATATCGTCAAAGGTTCGCCGTCCTTGTTTACAAGATGGCAGCCATCAGTAACAATTTCAGCTATGGTATTGTATTTAAATGAATTTGTTTGAGACGGATTGGTATAAACCTTAGTGACTGCACATACATCTTTTATGTTTATATTATTATCCTTAAGCTCTTTTTCGAGCCTAGGGTTAATAGATGCAAATAGGTCTAAAACCCATCCGTCCGAATTTAATACTTTGCCGCTTCTTATTAACCACGGCTTCAACTCAAGCTCTCTGCTCATCTTCTAAATCCTGGTAGATATCTATCCCTTACAAAGTCAAGATTAACAAATCTTCTTGCATCATCAGAGTCCGTTGATAAAGGTGTAGGCTTAACTGGAGTTGGTTTAGATGGAACAGTAGGATTAAATTCTACACTAATCGTTGGAGGAGGTACTTCAACTTTAACCTCTGACTTGCGGGAATCATTTTCAAATGCATTGCCAGGATTAAAATTGTAAGATTCAGTTCTTGCAAACTGATCTGGGTATCTAATAACGTTACCAGAATTATCTGTAACCTTACCAGAATCAATGAGCCACCATTCTATACCGCCAACATTAAATCCGTCCTGAATACCTACGATTGCACCTATAGAGTTTAAACTGTCTATTAAACCTTCGGCACCTATTCTTAAACATACAACTGTAGGATCATAATTTCCTCCTGTTACTTTGTACTCAATGTCGGATTTGATTATTGTACATCCGTTTGAAGCTTCTTTGTTCAATACGGCTTTATCTAGGCAGCAATTGTTAGGTTCAGAGAATTTAACTTCGAATGTATCTGACTCTAGACCGCGAGGTTGTTTATTGCTAAGGACGATACTTTCCTCTTTGATGTCAATTTTCTTGGCCTCAAGGTTATATAGAACGCCTGGGTCATATACTTTGGAATCAACCCATTTTTCTCCACGAATAATCTGTGTAGTATCCACTAGGAAATTATTATATCTATAAATAGAGATCGAAATAGGCGAAAGCGTTTTGAGATAAGATGCGATTTGCTCTTCTGTCGCCTCTTCTGATGGAATAACAGACGGAATATACAAAAATAGGCCATCGTTATCTTCAGCTATAAATGGTATATCCCCGTACTTAACGTATTCGGAAATAGGCTTTATTTCACCTAATTCACCTGTTAAACCAGTAGGTGTGTTTTGTGGGTCTCTTGTTTCCATATTAACCTTAATTATTGTTTAACGCGCACTTTGCTAACTGCCCAATAACCTTGTTGACCTGGATTGTCAGGGTCAGTTTGAACTACCCACTCAACCTCTGATTGCTTAGCATCAGAGTATGCTGGTGGTAGACGCTTCAACCACTCAGGCGTATTAGGGGCTGCAACCCACTTAGTAATAGGCGCAATAGCATCATACCGGCCGTACTTATTAGGTTTATAGCCGTATACTGCCATCTGCTCTTTTGAGTAGGATTCGCGTGAATAGCCTGTATCTCTACCAGAGCTTGGGACTTTCTCAACGACAGCATTCTGGTCTGTAAGCTTAGGTGCAGATTCAGGTTTAGCAGCCTTTGGTCCTTCACCTTTCATATACTCGATGAGTTTAGTCCGCTGCTCTTCCGCCCCTTTTGCGTAATTTCCATCCGCCCTTGCACCAACGTATTTGTCACCCTGAATGCCAAGGGCATATGCCCACATACTATATGCTGGGATGATATGTCCACCATAAGCAACTGTCCCATCAACAATAAGCCCTGAATAATCATCTAGCCAATTTTTATCAACCCAATCTCTTGGTTTTCGATAAATACCAAGTGCAGTATCCCATACCCTCCAGCCATATTCACCCAGGTCTTTCTCGTCAAGCTTTCCAGGAAGTCTATACTTTCCAGGTGTAACCCATTTGCCATCCCACCAGTCATATACTGCATCATCAGATGGCTTTTCTCCATTTGGACTGCCAGACACAGTTGGAACAGTGTAGGTTTTTGTATTTTTGAGATGGAAAAATCCAGAACTCCACCCTTCAGAGTCTTCGCTTTTTTCTGTAAAGTACCCAACAAATCTCGGGTATTTAACCTTATGGAAAGTTTCTTTAAAGTGATATCCTACAGGGATATGCCTCCAGTTTTCTACGTAGGAGGTTCTTGCCCTTGTCCATTGTGGAAGCGCCTTGAATCCATCTGACTTATCTCCATGCGTTCTTTCATAACCACCCACTATAAAGCACCCATATGTCTTATCCCAGCATACAATATCCCTGGTCTTACCATACACCCTTGTTGTGTATCTTTCTGATGGCTGTTTAAATGAGCCAACTTCAACCCATGTCTTAGTTATAGGATGATATACTAAATCTTTACCATTGCTTGATTTTTTAGCTATATAGCTTGGATAGTCATCGTCATTGTCTGGTTCGAACATAGTATAGTCGACTAGACCTATATCGCCCTCCTCCCCAGATATTTCATAGACCATATTATGTCTGTATGTACTATCGAAAATAAAGAAATCAAGCAGGGCTTTGTTTTTTGTAAAAATCATATTGATATTCCAGTTATAGTCTACCTAGACCGTGGTTGCCAGCAAAACCAGTAGGTATATATCGTAGATATTTTGTTTACATTGGTAGAACCTCTATGAACCGTATTTAACAGCCCAATATCCTTCAGGATGGTCAGGATTCTGTCCCGAAACCCACTTAAGCACTGAGCCCTCATTATCAAGCGTCAATGGGAGATCTTCCTTCAGTTCATCAGGAGTATCCTCAGCTACAATATACTTAGTGATAGGCGGTATGGCAGGATAATTACCATACTTATCAATAGTATAACCGAGGTTACTCATATTGTCCGAGGAATTACGGGTGTTGTAGCTTGGTAGGTTCTCAACTTCATGCACAGCCTGAATGGTAATTCCGCTGTCTTCTGTAACAGTTACGGAATTTGTTGGCCCAGCAGGAGCCGGCTCTTCACGACCCTCAGGCGTAGGTTCATGGGCAGAAGGCTCAAGTTCACGTCTTGAAGACGGTGCTGGCTCTGGTTCGGGCTCAGGGTGAGCAGGAGAAGGTTCTATAGGAGCAGGTTCTTCTCGATGTTCAGGAGCAGGTTCTGGTCTTGGTTCAGGTTCTGGCTCTCCACGGTGCATAGGCGGAGGTGGAACTTCTGTCTCGGAAGGTCCTCTCACATTTATAGATTCGAACCTAAATTTATGGTCAATTACGTAAGGTCCATCTTTCATTACATCCGGGGTAGGCGGTGGAGGTGGAGGCTGAATTGGATCCTTGTGTGGACGTTCGCTTTTACCTGATAGCTTCTCAAATTTATCCCTCATTACTGCACAATAATTTATATATTTTGGAGGGAAGTTTAAGTAGATCCTTATACCATCTCTACCTAGGTTTAGTTTCTCTTTATCCAATGCAATCCTGATACCGCTTGAGCCATCTTTCTGTTTTATAACCTTCCATGGAATTGGAAATTCTGCAATTGTCGTATTGACACCGGCGGCGTTCTTATTGTATTTTCTTGGGAATACAAATTTAGATATGCTATGCCTATATCCGGCCTTATAATTTTGTTCTATTCTATTAATAAGAATTACATTGAAGTAGTCTGTGTATCTATACGATGTTTCACTTCTTCTGCTATATCTATAGGAACATTTATAATTTAGGATTAACGGATCTCTTTTTGCGTTTATCACCCTAAAAGCTGTACGGTAATTAAGTTTAATTCTAGTTTTGCCAAGTTTAAATCTGTATCCGGCCTTATAATTGTATTTAATTCTTTCGCCAAATAGGAAGTATCTTTTAAACATACTTCTATATTTATACTCGGTTCTTTGTGAGAATTTTACACTATACCCTGCAAGATACCTTTGTTCAGTAGAGGATATTTTTACCCCGATACGATATCCGCAAAAATATCGCATCGGTGGCTCTGGTTTATTAATCCAGAAATAATCTCTATAATTCTGAACAACAGTTCTACCTGTGTCTATATTAAACCCGGAAGAAAATCTATATTGCTCTACATTTGAATAGTATATAGTAAGAGGAACTTTAATTGAGTTGTTTTGATGTCTAGCTAGGGCTAAATGCTCAGAACTCAGACTTTCATTGAAAATGGTTATCATATTGTAGCCCTATTTCGATATTTTTAAACCAATCTTAAATCCTGTAAGGTCAAATTCATTAAGGACTCCTGCGCGAGCATATAAGGCACTAATTGGATTATAAAGTATATTGATCTTTATAACGGCTATATCATATGCCTTGAAGAACCTAATTCTAGCGGCATCAAATGTATACAGATCGCTAAGTGAGTCTGATAGATTTTCTTTAGGGGTGATTTTAGCTGATATAAGTCCGAAAAATCTATCTCTATCTTTTTTCAATTGCGGATCAACTATTGCGTTAAAGCGTTTATTTACAGCAGCCTTTTCATCACCTGTAAATGCATTTGCCAAACTATTAAATCCCTCTATAAGGATGTTTTGATAGTCAATTGGCTCTTGATAATATTGAGAAGAACCCCATCTGTATTGCCTTCTATTTCGTTCGGCTGCTTCACGTCTTGCTTGTTCCGCTCTAGCCTTTTCATCATTCACAGCTTTCTCGATATCTTCATACTTTGGACCGAGGAATTGACTTGGAAAAGGTTTCAATGCATCCGAACGATTCTCAACTGCAGAATAGATATTGGTAGCATTAATTGCTGAGCCTTTGGAGTTTCTGGTTGATTTACCTCTTTCAGATTTACCGCCAATATTTTTGGCAGGATTACTAATTCCAACTCTAATACTAGAAGATGCTATCCCAAGAATTTTAGAAGATGTGCCTGAAATGGGCATTAACGTAAATCCGCCTGAGTTAAGTGCAGATTTAATTCTTATCTTAACCCTGCCTCCGTCTATAAATATCTTTTCAATAGTGCCCGACAGTTCATATGAATTGCTTGAGCCAAACATTCTAACATCCTGCCCGATGTAAAAGATCTCTTTGACTGCCCTTAAAAGCTCAGTGTTATTAATACTGTTATTATTTAGGCCGGAAATAATATCTGCGACAAGTCCGTCAGCAGCCCTAACGTAGAAATCCATTCTAGAGTTGTATTTTCCTCGATCAGAGGCAATATATCTTTCTCCGTCATTTGGATCATTTGAGTACGGGATTTGTTGCTCAGAGCCGGGAACTTCATCTACATATAGAACTGTATATGGGCTTACTGAAACCTCAAGCTCCAATTTGCCGCCAGCAACTTTTTGACTATATTCTTTTAACTTCTGCAAATCTGAATCGTGCATTGGAATATTGTTGCGCATTATTAGAAGAGGAAGCTCAATGTATAGTTTGCTTACCTCGTCTCCAGTAATGGCAACACGAAACGACGTGTCAACATGACTGTTTTCACTGGTATCAAAAGTACGGCGCGTTTCAATGTTTGCGTAATACTTTGCCTGTCTGTCGTAGTCGATATCTCGTGCCTGTATATAACTTGGGCCATCCTTACTAATTAGATCGGCGAACGACATAATAGGATTGTCACTCTCAAATGAATACTTTTGATCAACAGAGCCAGGGTTACCTGTACTAGAAATAACTTTTGTCCCTAGAACAGAACCAGCCTTTTGGAAGATATACTTCTTGCGACCTACGGCATCTGCAATAAAATACTCGTAATACTTGGAGTTCAGGATATCTTTAAAATATCCTTCGGTTAACTGTACAACTTCTCTGGCGTTATTAATGTCAGTCTGATCCAACATTTCCATCATGCCATTAACAGAGAAGAAGGGGTTATTCCCCTTCCCCTCCATTTGATCATCGAAATTGGCTGGCAAATAGATGTCAAAATAACGCTGAATAATGTTATCAACTTCTACACTGTCTGGTGTGTAATCTAGTATTTGCGCCATTACCAGCCCCTTTTTATATTATGCACTTGCAGTAAGTGTAAAGTCCATAAATTCTCTAACCTCACCAGCACCTGATACATTGGTTGGTGTTCGTTTTAACCATACTGCTTGGAATTCACCAGGTTGTAATGTTCCGATCAACAGCGGATCCTCTTTTGTGTGATCTTCAAATGTAATGCTAAGTGGTGCACTATTCTCATCTAGAATAATGTTTGCATCAGCATTTGGCAGTGGTGCTTTGCCTACTTGGAATTTTGCATATGAGTTTGAAGATAAAATAAACTTCATGCCCATCGCAGGCCCTTTTCTGGAGCCTACTGGGTTATTATAAATATAGATACATCTATAGTCAGATGTACCGTTTTCACTATCCAACTGGGTAATGTCATCCCATAAATTATTTATAACCATGCTATTCTGGCCAAGAATATACGAAACGCCTTCGTTTGCGCTTTTTGCCATTTTTCCGCCAATAGATTTATTTGGCTCTGTCAGATTGGTTGATGTGGTGCTACCAGTTGATAGTCGAACTTCGATATTAGCCATTTAATAATGTCCCATCATTTGTTTCTAATGTTATGTGTATCTTGCGGTAGCGGCTTAACCATTCCGACACCGACTCATTGAATGTGTATGTAATTTTACCATATAGCTCTGTGTTTATGCCTGCGTTATTAACGTAGGCATTGCTAAATGGTATTTGCAGACCGCCAATATCCCTTCCGCTAAGGTTTGACCATCTCCATGTGCCCCTATTTGCTGATACGCCGGAGTCTTTTAATATGGAGATACCTACATCTGCATCTGTTGATTCTGAAAATAACAAGACGCTTTTGTCTTCATTATGAACCATTATTCTATAATGGAAGCCACCATTGCTCTTATAATTTCTTTGAACGTCAAATTCTACTTTGTCAAGCCTTGTGATAAGTCTGGAATATCTTGGCTCTTTTAATAGGCTTAGAGTGTCAAACCCTAAGATGTTAAAAGATGGCGGATGGATTATTAATTGGGATTCTCCTGCTAAATCCAGCGTCGAAAGATGAGCTTTAAGTTTCTCTATATCAATACGACACCTAGTGTTTAGTACATAATGTCCCGAACTATATATGTCTTTACTTAACAGTCTTTTTAAGTCTGTGCCGTCATAGACTCTTACCCATTCCATACATGATTCTGTTAAAGATTTCCATCTTATCTGCGCTCCTCCCTCTATGTTATTAGGGTGGCGAATGTTAAGCTCTTTTTCATTAAATTCTTTTGGCCTAACTGAGCTATCTTTCATTCTTGCGATTCCAATATAGAATTCTAGAAAATGGTTCGATGTTGGGGAAATTCTAGGAACTGCAACAACATCAGACTTTAAAGAATCACTGCCTTTAAATGCAGCAAACCCTTTTCTAAAGGTAAGTATATCTGCAGATAAATTGCAGCGATGTATTGCTAGTGGTGTATTTGGAAGAAGATGAAATTCGCCGATATGGAATTCTATATACTTTCTTCCGTCTATTTCTTTTGCAAGTTCTTCAAATGATACTTTAAACCCATTGTCCTTGGCTTCTGTGGATTTTGTAATTTCTTCCATAAAACCACATAGGTCCTCATCACTATTATTATAATTCAGTGTTACGGATGGGCGCATCGAAGAATATCGCTCTATATATATTGGCTCAGACTTCCATCTCTCAACGATTGGAGACGGGTCTTCACCCATCGTCTCCCTTTCGTTAATAATTTCATGCATACCATATGTTGAGCCTAATGCCTCGAAATATTTGAATGAGTGAAATGGCTCTCTATATGCAAGCTCTGTCTTTATTAGTCTCTTTTTAGCGCCGGGCTTTTCATCATATATTAAGATCTTATTCTGCTTTGGCCCTTTAAATCCTTCGAATGATGCATGAACAGATGGAATGGCAAATGTGCCAATTGTGTTATACACCCTGCTAGAGTGAATGCCGGTAGCTGAATCTGGTTCTTTCCAATTCGGGCCGGCTAAAGTATTACTGTGAATCAGGCTCATGTTTCCACCTTAGCTCATATTTATCATGTGGCTCTTCATCAGTATTTTCAATAACTTCAATTTGAAGAGACTTATTTCTTCTGATAGTAGAAAACTCCAAGATGTATGATGCATCCTCTTTAAAAAGACCCATTGGGCCAAGATGCTGATTACCAAATGCCTCTGTAATATCAAAATCAAATACAGCCAAATCGGTTGGGACATCTGCTAACTCTTTATCAAAATTAAAGATGATTTTATTTGGAAGTCTAATTTCAATGTTTGGTTGAATCTCGACTGGTTTATCTTTAGACTTTGTAGAGTTAATATCCTTTACGGTGGTCTTTCCTGACTTTGTATTAAGAATCATATCGTATGGATTTTGATAGAATTCATACAAACGGTCCGCCGTGATCTTAGATGAAGTGCCCTCTGGAGTTATATCCTCAATAGGATGCTTTTGTCCGGTTTTGAATTTTAAAATATAGTCATGTTCAGACTCTGATTTTACAGTCGGAGTTACTTTAATGACGCCAATACGTGAAAGATCTTTGATTGTTATTTTGGATTCTTCTACCGTAAAGCCGTCCTCTAAATTAAGGATATCCTTCTCTTTTACTTTTTTGCCTGATACATAGATATCGGCTAGAAGGTATTTCTTTCCGCTTCTTGTAAATGGCCTTCCGACTGGGGCGATTTCGACTACACTTTCAACCGTGGGATTTATTTCAACATAATCGTCAACAGGCTCTCCATCAAGAAGAATCTCCATTGATGTAGATTTAATATCCCTAGTGATATATAAGGCATAATCCGACAATTCTTCAAACGGATTAATAGGGGTTATTGTAACCTCTGTGCCGTCTATCGAAACCTCAAAGTCAATATAAGCAGAGCGGTCAGTCTTATAGGCGTCGCTATAAGACTTTTTAAGCTCTTTTAATCCAGACGCTTTGCCGACTCTAAGGATAGCAATATGAGGCTTCAAAGATTCTAGGCTCACTGGTTCAGACAACTTAATTTTTAAAGACCCTTTAAGAGGCATGAAATCAAGTTGCTCTTGTGTATTTAGAGCCTTTTCTACTGTTAATTTGTCTGACATTATTTGCTATCCAATATTTAATTAGTTATTCTTTTTCTTCTTCAACTTCACCTTGAGGCAAAGCAGACTCTTTAAGGCGTTTGATTTCTGAATCAATAGATGATAATACACCTTTTCTATTTTTGCCATTAACCTCTGATGTTTTTGCAAAGTCAAGGATTTCCAGATCGACATCTGGGATATTTTTAGCCGCAACCATTGCGAGTGCTGTTGATGCATCAAGAATTTTTTCTTGGATGAATTTAACTCTAGGATCCTCTTTTTGGGATTCTTCTAGGGCTGCAATTGTGGTCTTAGTTCCATCTTCCAGTTCAATTTCAGCATCAAGAACACGTACCTCTTCAGTGTCCTCTATTTTTAATAGATTACCGTATTTACCCTGCTGAACTTCTTTTCGAAGTGCACCTGCTCTCTCAATAAATTTTTCAGACGGAATGTTTGACTCGATCTCTCCTCTATGGATGTGATATGCTAGGATTTCTAAATCACCAATGGTTAATTTAGATAGGTCATATACAACCTCTTTGCCGCGACGCATATGAATCTTTTCGCCAAACAAGAATGTCTGTGTCAATAATTTTACTTTTGCTTGTAATGCTTTCATTAAATCACCAAATAAAAAATGGGGGCAGGGAGTTCTAACCCTACCCCCATGTTGTTTAATCAACTATGAGTATATTATATACTTAGTTTTGAAAAATTACTTGCGTTGAATACGTGGCAAATCGCTAACGACTGCTTGAGGAGGCAGAACAACTTCGTTAGGTTCGATGCTTACATTCTTAGCAATAGAAACTGCTTGACCATCGTTAAACAGTGCTAGACCATAACGTTCACGGATTTTGATGTTTTGGATATCGCGTGCTGGGTCATCCCATTGATCAACAGTAGGTTCTTCTTGAACGAAGATTGCGCCCAATTCATTAGTATCCAACATGATGATAGAAGTGGTTTTCTTCTCAGCATCGAATGGAACGTAGTGAGAGGTCATAATAGTGATACCTTGAGTACCAGGGAAGTATGACGGGAATTGGAATGGAGTATCTTGAGTACCAACGCGCTCTTCAGTAGTCAGCGGAGTAGCTGGACGACCAGACATACGGCTAAAGCGACGGTAAGCTTCTGGAACATCACCACCGATTTTTTGGCTTGGCATACTGGTAAACCATTTATCCAGAGAGCCGTTTTTCAGAGCATATTCACGCAGAACTGGGTCTTTAGTGAATGTAGCCCAAGCCAATGGGTGACACAGGATTACATTAGGTTTATAACCGCGTTCCAGCATGTTGGCATACATATCATACATATCGTCAGCAGTGAAAGAACCATTGCCAGCACCAGAGATATCACGACCGGTAGTACGGCCCAAGATAGATTGGTTAGGATTGTCATTGTCGAATACTACAACACCGGCAGAGTTAATCATGCGGAAGATGTTTTGTTCTTTAGCACGAGCCATAGCGCGACCCAAACGAGTCAGGTGGAATGCAATAACGTCCCATTGAGAGTTACGCAACATTTCTTCGGTGATGCGCATACGGTTACCGTATTTGCCAACACCAGCGAAGAGTTGACCACCACCGTTAGTGGTGCTAACTTCTGGGTATTCACCACCCTCCGCAACAGAGTTGTCACCAACTTCAATAGCACCGTAAGTGCTAACGTTCACTTGGGTGATATTAGGATCGATGTGAATGGTTTGAAGCAATTTGTGACCAATCAGGTTTGGCTCAATTGCATCGATTACGAATTCTTCGATTACACGTTTGAAGGCAATCGGGAAGTTAGGGGTAGCAAAAGCGTCAGAAACTTTAAGGCTTTCGATGTTACCTGTCATAGCGTCGCTGATGGAGATTTGTTCACCATCTACAGTTTTACCGCCATTGTCAAACAGGCCACGAATAAATTGAATGCTTTGAGCTTCTTGTGCGTAAGTTTTGTCGAATTTTTTAGACATATTATTTATTTATTCCTATGATTGTTAGATTAGCGGTTGATCAGGTTAACGCGAACCAGGCCGTAACCGTTAGAGTAAGCAACTTTATGTTCAGCACCTTTAGTAGCAGTACCTGGCATTTTATCCAAGTCATGACCGCCAGCAGAGCTAGTACGAACCAGTTTTAACAGACTGTCTTCTTGAGGTTTAACAACTTGCAGAACTTGACCCAAAACTTTTTCTTTTGCAACAGAAGCCTGAGCAACGATCATATTAGAGTTTTTGTCGAAAGTTACAAAGTCACCAGGTTTAACAGTAGTGAAGTCTGCAAGAGTGCCAGTACCAGCATTTGCGCCTTTAGCAGCGATGAAGGCAGAAATACCTTTCAGAGGAGCTTTTTCATATTCAGCGTCAGATTCAACCAGTGGCAACTCAATCATGTAGTCACATACGAATTGAACACGATGTTGGTAGTTCAGGTTTTGGTAGTTGAAGTGGGCAGGGTTGATACCGTCGCCACCTGGATGACGCCAGAAGTCATACAGTGCAACACCAACTGGAGCAGAAACGGTCAGATTAGCGGCATTTAGTTTATCTTTAACTTTATCGCCAGCTGCAACAGGTTGACCATCAGGGCCAAGGATGCCTTCTTGAACGTCTACTTCGGTGTAAGTGGCATCAGATTCCAGAATACCTGCAGGAACCAAATAACCGTTGCTGTCGAATGCAACAACTTTACCAGTAGAAATTACAACGTGAGTTTTGATATCTTTTGAAGGCACGCGAACAAGTGGTAAATAAGGTGCTGGCATAAATTGACCAGCAGGATGCATACCTTCTGAGAACATAACATTAGGGGTTGCCCAGTTGTGATGTCCGTAGTGTTTAGTTTTAGGAGCATTAGCAGCTACGTTTTGATATTGAAACATTATGGATTATTCTCCGTATATTTAGCTTTCGCTTTTAATTTTTACTTTTGCTGCAAACGCTTTAGCTGCTGCAGCACCCTCTTTATTAAGAACCTTTAAGAATTCTTTTTGAGCTTCAGTTTTATTTTCGAAAATCAGTGAGTCTTCGATAGTGACTTCTTCTGGTTTTTCATCAGTGCCACTTTTATCGACACTATCTTCGATTTTAACGGAACCTTTTTCCAATGGCTCTTTCTCTTTGTTACCTTCTTCTGCCGAATCGGAAACTTTTTCAGGAGCTTCGATATTAGCAGCTTGAAGATCTTTTAGTTTATCAGAAAGAGATTCAAGGCTTCGTTTTTCCAGTTCTTCAATTTTAGCAGAATCTGAAATTTTTTCAATAGCTGAAATCTGAGAAATGACAGATTTCTTCAGTGAGTCTTGAACTTTAACAAGCTCGATAGTTTTGTTAGCCAGCTCTTGGCGTAATACTTTGTTTTGTGAGTTCAGGTAGCTATTTGCGTTACCTGTGATAAGAGCTTGAAGTTTATCTGAAATTGCAACAGCAAGTTTCTCTGCGAATGCTTCTTGGTCGAATTCAGCTTGTGCTTGACCCGGCTCAACATTATCTGAAACTTTTTCTGGAGCCTGTTCAACCTCACTGGCTTTAACTGCATCTGCGATTACTTGCTCGTAATCTTCAATGCCCAGCTCTTGAAGTTTTTCGTCAATCAAAGTGACGATTGATTCTTTGTCGCCCGAGTCGGAAATTTTAGTGGTGAAGAATGACTTGGCCAATGCAGCAGCTAGTTTGTCTGCAATTGGGAAAGTTTTTTGTTCGCCAAAAACATAATCCAGAACGGTTAAGCCTTCCTCAGAGGGAAGTTTATAGTCTTTAATCCCCAGAGTTTTGGCATATTCGACAAGAGCTTCGCTAGACTTATTAATGTCTTGGATTTCTACTGTCATCTGTTTACCTTTTTCTATTTCAAAATCTAATATCTGTAGATGGGATTGACTATTTTTACTATCCCGAATTAATGTCGCAACAGCGTTACTATCAGCTGGTGTGGCAACATATGATATATGATCGAAGTGCATTTTGCCTCCGACATAATAGCATTTCTCATTCCCATATTTAACACCGCGTCTATGATCGCAGCGGTTAGGCGAATTTACCTTTGTTGAGCAAATAGAGCAATATGCTTCTTCTACTCTACCGTCCACAGAAACAAATCCGAACTCTCCATCTAGAATCTTATCTATTGCTTCTTTGTCAGTAATCTTTGCAATAAGCTCGATATGGCCAAGACCTTTATAGCCTTTTCCTTTATACTGTTTATCTAGGCCAAGCTGTTTTGCTTTACTTAGATATTCTACAGGAGAAAGGCTATTAAATGAATCACTGAAATTCTCGTACTTAACATATTTAGATGAGACAACTCTTCCTAGTGTTCTAGAATCTGGATTGTGCTCTTCGGTTACTGGCTTAAATACCGGGGATACAAATGAGCGGTACCCCTCAACCATGCCTCGTGGAGTGTATATCCAATTATTACCATTTGGACGACCGGAATGAGTTGCTTCCATTTTAACAGTGATGCTCTTTACTTTAGCACCGTTAGATAGGGAATCAGAAATTCTTTGCTGAATATCTTCCCCCACACTTACTCTCGCAGTTGTCTCAAATCGGTCATTAAAAGGCCTCATTGTTCTCCTCCAACTAGCTCATACATTTTCATAAGTAAATCTTCTATTTCTAAATCTGAGATATCTTCAGACTGACCTGCTAAATATAAGGAGTCAGAGAAGACCGAAACAATATCTTTTACGTTATTATCCATTTGTGAATCAGATATGTCAACAATCAATTTTACATGATTCTCAATATATTCAGATAGTAATGCCTTGTTTGGCATTGCTGCTCTAATTTCGTCTATTGGGAATAGAGAACTAGATAGTGAATCACTAAACTGATTTTTAGGACTGGTTTTAGATATTGATGCCTTTTTAGCCCCATCGGCTTTAGTCTTATTACCAGAGCTATTTTCTTTTTTGGATTGCGCCGCTGCCGCAGCAGCTACCTTGGCTGTTTCGACCTGATATGTAGGAAGTATCATTTCCTTATCTTTGCCGATTCTAGAGATCTCTTTATCTCCAATCTCTTTGTAGCCAATCTCAAGTCTTGCCTCATTTATAGACAGAAGACCACTATTAAACATATTAAGAATGTGTGACTCTATTTTAATACGTGCATCCTGGTCTACATGATTAAACTTAAATTTAACCAAGTCTTCCTCTGGGATCAGGTATTCTGCATCATACATTCCAGACTCTACAAGAAGTGGTTTAAACAATACATGTGTAATAAACTCTGAAATTGCATCTTGTTTATTAATCACTGCCTCTTTTAGTGTTTGAGAAATAATTTGACCAGTTGCTTTACCAGATGAATCTCCAATACCCATATCGATATCTGAGACACCTAGACCTAGCATTACTCTGTCTTTAAAGTATTCCAAATAACTTTCTACACGCAGCGCTAAAGATTCAGAGCCGATTGCTTTTACTTCTACACGCTCACTTGTAGTGATGCCGCCATATTCATCCAATTCTTGCATAACATAACCCATCTTCTCGACTTCATCGCTTCCGTCAACAAGTATTTTTGCAGGGCTGCTTTCTGTTCCGACTTTAACATGAATCATAGGGAAGATTCCCTTATATATTAAAGTTTCTACAGACTCTTCTATTCGTCTTAATGCAAGAATGTCGTCTTTTACTGCTTCCAGTGGAGGTGTACCCATTGTGAATCCAGAGCGGGCATTGTATTTCAGATGTCTAACCTTTTCCGGCGAGAATATTCTAAATGTGGCCGGATCTATGTATTGCTTATACATTTCAACGTCGCCATTTTCTTTGAGTTTACGTTGAATTGTTTCGGTGGGTAAGTTAAACCATCCGGCGATAGGCTCAAGATCCTTATTGCCAACATTTACTGTTTCACCAGTTGATTTCTTCTCATTTCGAACCATCAAGATATATGAGTTATGGAACATAACAAGGTTATAAGCCATCTCTTCGATGAAGCTTCTGAATGTAAGTCCAGTTACATATTCTATTTCTCTAATCCTTGATTTTATATACTCAATGTTCTTTGGATTGTTTGATTCGAAATAGTATCCGTTTTTAAATATCAATGCACGTTGGCGTTCAAACGCTTTTGCAACTATAGCCTCAGTGTCTATAATCCTAGAGTATTCAAATAGGTCATACTCATGATTTTTAAAGCCACTGTAAATTACATCATTAAATCCGCCGGTCCTTTTGCCAAAATAAGACAGCCCCGGATTTGATAAGGACTGTCTTTTTATACCTAGGGCCTTGCTACTTAAAGCATCCTTAATTACCTTTGGATTTGAAGAATAATTAGTATTCAAAAGAATGCCTATATCTTCATTTTTCATTATTAGTCTCCGAGTTTATTAAGGACGTTCTCTATATCCTTGATACAGTCCAGTTGTCCAAGTGGTGAATCTACACCATTTGACTTACTGAAGTTGGCAATTAATCTTTCTACGCTTTCAACCGCTGTTGGTGTTGGTGCACCATTATTTGTCTGAATACGTCCAGTCGAATCAATGATTTTAACACTTCCGTCCTCGTTTACAATCCTTACAGATGAATCTGTTAGGCCATCAACAATATTATCATCTTTGGTTCTTATCTGTCTATCTTTGATGATTTTATTCAAGTCTTCATCTATAAATGTAATATCATTTGATGTTCTAGAAGGATCTGTTGCGCCATTGTATTTGTCTATAAAGCCTATAACATTTTGTATATGCTTTGGGATGCTCCATTCTGGGTCATCTGTATTTATAACCAATGGAACAATAGATGTGTTAGGGCGGCCATAGTCATATTTTGAGTCAGGAATTATTGTAACTTTCCAAGGAGACGGATTCCATTCATCGATCTTAATATTTGGAAAATCGTATTTAGAAATCTCTTCAATTAATCCTGGAACTGTTACCGATCTTGCGAAGTCGTCTAAATTACAAGAATAAAATGATAAGTTGTCCTTGTTCTCATCGTTATTATCTTTTATCGCAACCGCAATCGCATTTCCATTTTCATCGGTTATTAAATCAATGTCAGCGCCGATTGTATCAGCTATTACTGAACCTATATTCCCTATAGAAAGATTTCCATCTATACTAGATGTATCGTTATCCTCGCCAAAATTTTGTTGTCCAGATGGCGCATTGCACACTTTCTCGATTGCAGACTTACCAGATTTCATCCTTACGATGTATCTAAGTAAATTTGCCATCGCCATCAATTCGGACAGATTGCTTAGGTATTGAGAAATAGTTAAACCAGATCGTGCAGGCTCACAGCTAAAATGATTGAGCAATCCTGTAAGCTCTGAGATTGAATTATTTAAGGATTCAACACTTCTATTTATTGTCTCTTGAAGTGGACCCATAATCTCTTCTACATACTTACGGGTATTGGTTTCTGCTTTCTCGGCGTATTTATTTACTCTTGACGTGTACTGTTGTCTAATCTCTTGTGTCTTTTTCTTGAGGTTAGTGTCATACTTGCCTTCCATAAATTTTTCATTAGCGCCCAATTTCTTTAAATCTTCCGCGCTTGTATTGCGAATATTTTCAGGAGTTGGTAACTGGTCAATGATAGAATCTATGGAGTCTAAGATGCATAAAACCGGTGTAAGTGCAAATCTTGCTAATATAGAAATATTCTTTACTAACGCCTCTATGATTTCTCCAAGGATTGCGTTAATAAATACTGCAACAGTTAATCTAGGTAACTGTATATTTTGTGTAACTTTTACAATCGCAGCGAGTATTAATGCTATCAATTTTAACAAGTCAGGTAGGCACAAGTATGATAAAAAGAATGCATATTGGCAAACAGATGCCTTATTGAACTTACCTATATTTTTAAATTGATCCAGAGAAGATGTGATATCTTTTAATAGGTTTCCGAATATACCGCTAAAATCAAATTTTGGCTTTTCAATATTACAAGCGAAGCAGTCATTGCTCGCTTTTCTAATTGCACTTTTTATTGCGGCTAGATGTTTAGGGTTAATAGCCCCGTTAGGATGAACGACATCATCAAGTTTATCACCATTACCGTCATTATCAATGTTCCCAGCATTTAATGCACTCTCTATGTAATCTACCAATCTATTATATTGGTCATCAAACTGTATATATAGCCCAACAGGAACCTGTATTAAGCAGCCGTTCTCCTGAAGTGCCTTTGAGAAATGGTCAACAATAAGCTGAGCATATGCAACGGCGTATGTTGTACTTGCGGTTGGATTAACTTTTCTGCTTAATTCCATTTATATCCTATACTGATGTTGGTAGTAAATATGGAGGTATATTAGGCGTAGCTGCCTTAGTCAATGGCGTAGAACGTCTTTGATGAACATTTGAGTCGCCTATAATACCTGAGCCTGATACAACTTTATTGTCAAGGTTTGTAGTGGCTCCAGATGTATTTTGATACGCATTAGGTACCTGTCCATCTCTCCATTTTAACTCTTTAGTTGGTTTAATCGATTCAAATTCTTGATTGACACCTGTTGTAGACAGAGTTCCTGTATCTGTTGGGCTTGGCACATTTGGTCCGCTTGGGCCCCATGCCGTTGGGTGTACATGAGGTAATATTAGATGTGTATGTGGCGGAACCTGATGAGTGTGAGCAGGTATCTTATGAGTATGGACATTTAGATCCTTCTCAAACTGCTTCATTCTATTCTCAACCGATTTAGCCCATTTTATTACATCGTCAACAAATGTCTTTATATCCTGATTATTTGCAAAGTCTGATGAGGCATATTGAAATATCCTCATATACAATTCGGCCCTCTGTTGGTCCACAATTGTATTTTGACTTTGCGAGCCCCATAGTTCAATCATTTAATTAACTCCGCAGCTTTTGCTTTACCGGCACGCCTAACAATGTCAATGCATTGTGCAACCATCTCAAACGAGATAGATACCTTGCCGTCCTTAATTGCATCTTCTCCGTAGAGATTTCTTACGGCGGTCATAACATCAGGATCTCGCTCATTGGTTGCTGTAACTTTAACATCCTTAAGCTTGCCAAGCAACTCAGATTTTGCTACTACAAGTTCTTCAAGTATAGAGCTCACTTCTTTTACTGTAAAACTAGAACTCATATGTAAGCTCCAATGGTGCATTTAACAATGCATTAATAGGACCTTTTGTTTTAATGTATACATGAAATGGGATAAGTGAATATGGCTGTAAGCCATCCGAAATTTCAAGATGATTAAAAGCGTCAACTTCAGCAAAGGAAGAAATTCCTGGGGCAGTAACCCCAGGTAGAATTTTAATATCAAATAAAGATTCTAATTCTTTATTTTTGACTATCTTAATATTAACCTTTTTGATAGAACCGTTCTTAATCACTAGCATTAGCTTATGGATTACTGGGGATGTTGGATTTGTCCCCATCATGTATCCAGAACCAATTTCTTTGATAACCTCTTCTATCGGGTCATAGTAGCAAATACCAGCATCCGACAAAACGGTGCTATCAGTAATTCTGATTAGATTGTAATCCATAGTTAGAAGATTCCTCTTATCTAGATTTTGACCTCATTGTAGTCCTATACCTATTCATAAATGTAGAAGCTGTCTCTCTAGACAATCTTCCTCTGTTGCCCATAGGTCCACCAGATATAGATGAGCGTCTACTTATTCCTGGTGCAACACGAACTGTACGATGATATTTTTCATCATTTCCATATGAGCGTTTTTCTATTTTATCCGAATTATTATACGCTTCGGTGCCGCGTTTTTCAAGTGGCAATATTGTAACATTTGAATAACGTCTAGTGTCAAGAATTGAGTTCTCGTTTAGCTGTAATCCCGCTAATGCAATCATAAACGCATCTAGGTCGTGGTCTCCAATTTCCTGACTCTTTGCTTCATATGTTTCTCTACCGTTAGCTGCTCGAGACTTGATGATATAGTTTTTCATTTGCTCCACAATAGGCGCAGATATTGGATCTTTAAATGCAAGTAATCCTGTCTCCAATGCACGCTTGGTGGTTTCTACTATGAAATTTTTAAAATATTTTTTACGGATCTCGCCGGTCATAACATCGCGCAACTCTAGGGTTGATGAAAAGTTAACCGGAACAACATCTCTCAGTTTCAAGTCTGGATGATCTGCAGGGACTTTACCGAATAGGTTTACAGCAATCAGTTTTAATTGTTGAACATTTGCTTCGCCAAACCCTTCGTCTACATATATATAGTCGGGAGTGTATAGTCGGTTTAATTCTACAATCTTGTCTATTGCTGCAACTTGGGTCCACCCTTCCCTTCTTACATTAGACAGATTTGCTATGATAACCTTATGTTCGATTTTATCATATGCAATGACACATATACGTGTTCCGACCTTATCGGCATTCCAGTCGCAACCAAGAGATACTATATATCTATTCCTATTTGTAATCACATTATGAAGCGACTCAGATGTACCTATTAATGTACTTCTGTTTACAAGGTCTGTATCAAATACGGAATTATCTGATAGACCAAACTCGGCCATAATCTCTTGGATGTATGCCATCATAGATAGAGAATTTCTAAACTCTTTATCCATGTCGTCATTGTAGTGAGGAATACAGAATGATGGGAAGTGAAACTCTTTGTAGTCCTTTGAGTTTGCAAACTTGTACAATAGGCCCTCGCCCATTGGTGTAGATGTACAAATAATTTCGGTATTTGGCTTATCCATCAAGATTGCTGTAATAGAGTCGAATGCCTCTTGAGTTAGGAAGTCGGCCTCGTCAATAATAATAAGATGTGCACCCTGACCACGGACAGCGTTTGCGTTGTCATTACCGGCAGTAAATGCCTTGAATGTTGAACCATTCTTCATCTGGATTTCTTGGTACGGAGATGTAACTGAACGCTCAACAAGATCATCCCATGTTCCAATTGTGTCGCCAAGAGAACGTAGAATCTTTTTAACTACGTTTGTAAGCTCTTTTGCTTGAGATAGGAATGGTGTTACTACAAGAATTTGGTAGTTACTGTTTTGAACAAGTCGGTTAGCAATATCAATACCAAGTCCGTATGATTTACCAGAGCGGCGTCCGCATCGTATTGCTTTCTTAGACGCACTGCAGGTAATTTGCATGGATTGATACCATCTGTTAACATATAAACGTTTAGTAGGATCTTGTTGATTTACATCGATATTTTTCTCTGCCCAGTATACTGGACTCATGGCTTGCTTAATTTCATCAAGCTCATCACTGTTCATATTGGCTACAATGTTCTGATCGAGGACACTGATATCTTTTGGACCTGAGCATTTGATTGTAATTTCGCCGTATTTTCTGATTTGCTCCCTTTGGCAATTTTTGCACATATTGCCAATGTCTGTATCATAATTTTTGTGTTTTAAATATTCTCGCCATGGCATTTCATAAAGCTGTATAAGTGACGATGTCGGCTTTTTGTCGTCATCATCACCTATGTCGCTTCGAATATGATCAACACTATTGTCCAATTCACTCATTAAAAAATACCTTTTAAAATTGCAGCCTCATTCCCAAGAATATAACCCTTATCATTTAGAGATGATTTTGACAGTTTTGCAAATGCTCTCTGTCTACTGGTTGCAAGTTGTGCTGTGTTAACTGATGTATTCCCGGTTGTCGGTGAGAATAATGAGTTTCTTATCTGTAATATTCTATTATCCCTATCTGCCATGCTTTTTGCTAAGCCGACTACTGCATCTGTGGCAAGCATTAAGCCACCACCGGTAATCAATCCGCCAACGGTACCAGTTGCAAGTTTTGCTGCGCCTCTAATTCTTCCAGCTGCGCCAAGAGCCTCTCCCGCTGTCCCTCTTCCTATTTTGCCTATAATTGGTGCACCTTTCAGAAGAGATGTTCCTGCGTGTGTTAACTCTTTACCGACACGGAAGCCATACGTACCTAATGCTAATGATGCGGCCATCCCTGCAACAGATGTAGCTGCGTTATCTGTAATAGTTGATTCTTTATTGCCTACAATATAATCGGACGCTTCTGCAAGTGCAAACATACCACCAATAGTAGGTGCAAGTCCTGCGAATAACTTATCTGTCGCCTTTGTAGCTGATGAAGCAATGATGGACTTTTGATGTTTTGTCATAAGGCCAATAGAATTCATGAGGTCATCTCGTAGCCCATAGCCACCCAGGAACTTACCAGCTCTACCTAAGTGATCCATCATGCCGGCAGTTGCAAATGATTCATAGCTGTTAAATGCGTAGATATTGTTTATACCACCGCCTCTTATTGGCTGGGTGGAATTATATTTGCTTGAACCTGGCGCTGCACCAAAGATTCGTTCTGCAGCTGTTCTATTCCTAGAGTTTGTTATTGCCTCAGCTTTTAATGCTGTTCCGATTGAACCCTTGCTAAGTGGATCTGTTGCATCCATCATCCTTTTGACGTCTGCATAGTCCGCATTAGCATTCTTACGATATAGATTTGATGACCACTTTATAGGATGATTACCATGTCCGAGACTATTCTCAAATAGGCGACGAGATGTCTTAATCGCCTCTTTCTCTTTTGTGCTTCTTCTGCTGAAAAAGCCATCATTTGATTCTAGACCTATCTGGTCCCAAAGTTGAGCTTTATCAATACTCATACGCTCTTCTAGACTCCTTATATTGTGCTTCCATATATCCGGCTGGAGCTGCCATAGAATAATCCAATGCAGAGAATTTATTAAATGTTGGATCATTATATTGATTAAAGTCCAACCTCTCCTGCCTATCTCTCAATTTCTTAACTCTCATATCGTCATCAAAAGAGTCGCCCATCATGTATAATAATCCGCCCGCAGCGGCTAAGCCAATCGCAGGTATACCAATTCTATGATTTTCCGGAAATATCGATCTTAATACCTCATGACTGTTTCTGACTTTTCTATATGTATTTTCAGCAAATTCAGATAAGGTTCGTTCTGATCCGGATGATACATTAAGATCTCGTATCTTTACCAATTCATCGTCTGTTAATTTTTCGCCACGAATTATTTTATTAAGAAGCTCCGAGTTATTGGAGTTTTCTACACCTATTCTAAATGTAGAGTCAGGATTTCTAAGTAAATCCTGGGCCACTTCCGGATTGCCTTGCGCCGGCTTAATTATATTTTCTAATTCAGCATATGCCCTAGTGTTGCCATACCTCTCCTTAGCCATTGATAGAAAGTTTGTAAGGCCACGTTCATTTGATATGTCTCTTGAGAACCTAGGTACATCTATATGTCCAGTTTCTCCTGTTAGCGAGTTTATAAATGGAACTTTTACAGTGTCTATCTTTTGTTTAGAATCCCAGCCACCTGATTCTTTTAGCTTCTCTATGTTGGATATTATCGATTTAGCTGCCTGCATCTCTCTTGCAACACCAGACGCTGTCTTCATTTTATTAAAAATACCGGTGCTTTCATCAGAGATATTGCCAGATATTAGTTCTTCTCTCAGGTTTGTAATTTTATCAAACAGTCTGATTTGTTGTCTGGCATCTGACAATGCGCCGTGTGTTTCTTCTTCGCCAAGGAATAGTTTTGCAAGGAAGTCTACATTATGACCCATTTCCTTATACACTTCTGGTATATGACCTTGTGCCGCAGCCTTTACAAACGTCGCTTTTGTGAAATCCATAAGGTCTGCTGCGTAGAATATTGGTAAGCCACCTTTAACCGCTCTCTCTGCGTCATATTTCATCACAGAGGCGTCTACTTTTTTGTAGGCATCAATTACCTTATCCATAGCTGCATCTAATTCTGAGAGCGTTTTAGCGTCCTTTGCTGCGGCCCTTGCTTTAACCACTTCTGATGGTGCATACAGCTTAGTTTGTCCATCAGGAGAACGCTCATACATTTGGTTCATTAATCTTGACGAAGATGAACCATCTAGGCTTGCATAAAATGCTCGTTCAAAACCTAAGTTTTGTACAAGGACCATTCCTGAGTTTCCGAATGCAAGACTATTGTCTAAATGCTTAAGTATTGCCCTATCGGTCGCTTCAAATAGAAGCTCTGCAGAGGATGGCTTTTTTCTGCCCGATATGTAAGTTTGCCATTCTTGGTTTTCGGCATAGAATCCTCTTTTATTTAGTGCAATTTTCTCGGACTCTAACTGCTCTTTCGGAGGATTAAATATAGCTTCTGATCCGTCGGATCTTGTTGCCAAACCAATAGACCATATCCTTGCTTTATGTCTTGATTTGACAACACCATCTCTTACATCCTTAATTCTTTCCTCAGGATTTGTAGAGGTTGTCTCAAAGTCAAGCGAGAATACACTGCTAAATGGTTTCATGATACCTCCTTGAGCAACTTGCGATAATCGCCATCTTTTTCAAATATTTCTTTTTCTGTAATGAATCTATACTTGGCATTGATTGCGTTATCTTTTAGATATGCAACAGCAGCCCTTGCTTTTAGCTGTACATTTATGGCCTTTTTGGCTGAAGATGGCTTTATTTCACATAACTCCATCTTTCCGGTTGTGTACAGGACCAATACGTCAGGGATGTAATTTCTTCTTAGGCCAGAGCTGTCTGTGTATGGAATCTTCATTGGCTCTACTATATATTTAATAACGCTATTATCTGAATCCATACCTTTGTAGAATGCATATTCATACAGGCTACGATATTCAACATCTTTGCCAGCCTTGCTGGAGAAGTATTTTCCAGAACGATATTTCTTGCCTTTATTAAAATAGGCGCCGTTCTTTTTTATGTGCTCTTCTTTTGTGTGTTTAGGCTTTGGCAAGCTTCTTCTTTTATTATGCTTACCCTTACTTAGAGCCTTTTTGATTTGTGTCATTTTTTGAACCATTTATCACTGATGGGTCTCTATACTGCCCCCGTGTTGCAGCAGTAAGCATATCAAGCTTATCTTTAAGGGATTGACTTCCACTTCCAATGGCAGATCCAGATGCCTGTACTGCAATTTTTGCGCGTTCTTTTCTTGTTGCCATTAATGACTCTAGAAGCTTACTTCTTCTATTTTTCAATTTCTCTTTAATATTTAAGTATCTTGATATATCATCACGAGCAATCATATTCCCAGCCGCATCAAATCCCATCATATCTTCCTGACTAAAGTCTTGGTGCGTTAATGACAAGATCTGTGTAACTCTTCTTTCATACAGATCGATTTCTGCAAGTTCTGCAACCATTTGCATTTCAGTCGGACTGTCAGGTTGAACGTTAAACTCTTCGAAATATCTTTCTGTTTGACTGCGCAAGTAATCTTGTTCATAAATACATGGAGCACCAACTGGAGCCTTATTCATTTTATATAATTGACAGTTATGGACGAGCAACCCCTCTGCAAAGAAATTGGAGTTTTTGAAAACCTGAATATCATAGACTGGGAGAACACCAATAGCTTCTATTGATTCGATCTTGGTAATTAAGCAGTCTCCATAAGAATTCTCTTCTTCGCTGAATAGGTCTTCATAAACTAGCTTGCTACCGACTGTAAGTCCGTCATCAATTGATAGAAACTTGAATTTTGAACCTCTCCCTTTTATTGCAAAGAACTGGTGATTCGATGTTGCTTTGATGCAATGGCCGGCGGTAGTGGTTATTTCATACACCAATTCTTCGCCAACGTATGCCGTTGCATATACAGTGTCTTTTTCAATGCGTTTTGTCTTCGTATTGAACGAAATAATTTTATCCCCGCTTTTAATACGATCGATTCTTACTTGTTTGCCATCATGCATGGAGACCATTGAGTCTCCAGTTAAGCATGTTTCTTTAACCTTACAATTTGATCCTCTACAGATCATTGGAGAGTATGTTGATATACCACCATCGGTTGATCGTCTTAAGCTCGTACTAAATGCCAATGCTTCAGATTCTGTTAGTACGATATTCTCATATAGTTTATCATCTAACGACAATGCATCTAAATATCTAGCTCTTGTTATTTTATTGTCAACTACTTTTATACCTCTAGATGAGAACAAAATTGGAATAGATTTTGATTCTGCTTCTTGTATCATAGATACTGTTTTTTCAACTTCTGTCTTTGATTTTGTTTTCTCTTTTTCTCTCATTTCGTGAGCAGAGATAATGCCTGCAGACAGATCAAACATTTCTTGTATTTCTTTATTTGGAATAGCCATTAAACTAATTATCCTGAGTTAAATTATTATTCTTATTCTTACCATGCAAATACTAAAAACAAATAGGACAAAAATATATGCAGGTAATAGACTCGTATTATTTTGGATAGAATCCGAATTTCTATTTTACTATCAAATAATTTAGTATAGGCTAAATCATGGTCATAGGCAATAACCGGATATATGACCTAGGAACTAAATCTGGCAGTGTAACCACGATTTAGCAGAACATTTCTAAAAACTTCCATAGAATATTTCCAATACAGGAAGCAGTAAGTATTATTTGCTTAAGTAAGTTTCTCTTGCAAAATAAAATAGGAGGTAGCATTAAGCTACCTCCAAATATTATCAAATATATTTGTAGACTACAACAAGCTTAAGTAAGTATCCTAAGCTTATGTTCATTTCTCTATTGATCTTAGGGCTGCATCCGCAGCCTATGTATTATCTGTAATTTAGATCTATTCTTTATTGATCTGATTTATTCTTTTAATACAGGGCCGCGTGGCAGCGGCCATCTATTATTTTTATATTTATGAAATATTTAGATACAGTTAGGCCTAACCAAAGCAAGTGGCTTAATAAAATTAACCCGATCTAGCCATGTTGTACAACGTAGATGTCTTACTGATATAACTCTAATTGTAAGAGAGCTATATCCTAGGCTTTTTCTTCACCCATCTTGACCCTCCATGGAAAACCATGGACCGTTAATACTTCCATTTATAGTCATACCTTTCGGTATCATCTTGTAGCTCAATATGCTATCTCTACAAGACCAGAGATGTTTCATCTTCCCATGTGGCCGATTAATATCGATTACAATCCACTGCATAACAGGAAATTTATTTATACTCGCCACCTCTCGTATTACTATGATTTTTATCAGGGAGCTTACGCTACTTCAACAACGAGTTTTCGATCGACTCCTTCGGTTAGGCTTGCCCACATCTAGGAGTTTCATTACTGCTTCATCCGACCCCGTCTCTCGAGGTTATTTAGATTTCTCTAGGACTAGTTCACAGTAAGATAATATCTCTTGAAAGGCCGGATGCCGTAGATTATCCCGACTCAGCACATTCAGTCATAAATATTATGGGTGATATTATACGGATTTTAGGTACAAATGTCAAGCATTATTTGTAAAATTTACATTTCATAACATACATAAAGTGTAAAGGAAGTGTAAAATATTTGCTATATTCATAAGTGATTGATTTGTAGCTAAATAAATATTTGCAAAAGTATTGACTTTTATCCTATTTTCTAGTATAATAAAGCCCTTATAGTAAGGTGAAGTCGGAAACATTTTATTATACAAATAACAATAATAACAACAATATGGAATGTATTTTCAAATATGAGTAAAAGCGAATTTCTTCAAGACCAATTCTTTCAATCACAACCTGAACGTATCACTTATTACAACCTTGGTGCAACATGTGCAATGTGCCTAACTCCTCGTATCGCCTACAATGATGTTACCGGCGTTCGTGATGTATGGGCTTCAAATGAGACCGTAAATAACGAGGTTGGCCGTATTTTCTATGAGCAAAAAATGCGTAATCCGTTATTCGCCTGTAATGAAGTAAATATTTACCCATTGATCTATATGGTAAACAAAGAAGAAAGAAATTCAATGCGTGGCATTGAAGAGTTGGAAAACAAATACTTCTTAAGCGCCGTGATTATTGAATACCCTGTTTATCGTTACACATACAAACAACCATACGATGAGCTTAAAGATAAACCAATCCCGTATCTTCGAAAAATAGCTGTTGGTGAATACAGAACCAATTACACCGCTGTAGTAGAACAAAGCCTTGATGGTTATGTAGTACCTCCTAAAGAGTTGGTTGCAATGCTAGTAAATACTGCAATTAACTATAATAGAGGGATTAAATGGGTTCCACATAAAGAGATTAAAATCAATTTATGTATGCCGAAATCCCTAATAGCAGAGATTGATGACCATCTAGGTAATGATGAGGAAAACCCATTTAAAGAGTCTACAGATTTGATGAAGTTTCTTGCTGTTCAATTCGGTGAAGATTCAATAAGAGATCTGGAAAACAAATTCTCAGCGTCAAACCTAGTAATTAAAGAAATTGACGACTCAACAGAGTCCAGAATTGTAAAAAATCTTCCTCTAGTGTATAGAGAGGTTATGGATTCTTTCTCAACATCATTTCGCTCAAACCCTATTGGTTAATAAATAAAAGCTCCAGGATTAATCCCCTGGAGCTTATTTTATTTAATGATAGATTTCAATGGATCACTCACAGATGGATCAGAGTTGAATAATTTTTGTTCCGCAACTCTGCGTCTTGTTAGTCCTGGCATCTCGGAAACAACACCCTTTATTCTTCCCTTATTCCATCTTATAAACTCTTTAGATGCACCATCATAATCTTTGGAGTTTAGTTTCTTCAATAGTGTGGAGTTTGCAAAAGCATTAGCACCGACATTAAAAATGAATACACCAAGTGCATCAAATTGGCATTGATTCAAAGGGACTTTTACATTCTTTAGTATTGCATTCTTCGCAACCTGCAAATCCTTCATTAATAACTCTCTCGCAAATTCTGCGGTTATCTTTTCAGGAAATGTTTCTCCAGGTTTAATCATATGGCCGATACCAATGGTGATTTTACCAACACCATCATCATACTTATGCAATACTGTCCCCTCAAAGTGTTCAGTAAGCCTTACGCAATTATGACTAAAATCTCTAATTAGTTCACCCACGTTATTTTTACCTCCATATCGTTCGTCTCTTCCAGATACTTCATTAGTAATGAATACGCCTTATAGCCCTCTATTGGCTCATAAAAACCCTGAGTGTTATATCTAGTGTCTGCACCAATTAGTATGTATCTGCCATATATACTGTAAATATCCTTATCAATAATATGGCAAAATGCATGGCCGCATCTGTCTGTTGCAGCACTCTTTTGCCTCAATTGAACGCCATTCTTAGGATTGACAAGGAATGGCAATTTCATTTTATGTACCGGAGACTCTTCAATTGCAATCTGATAGCTCCCATCTTTAATACAGCTGAGGCCGACAATTCCATTTGGTTCATCAGGATTGTAATCCCATGGAGACTCCAAGGTGTATATGTATGCTTCTTTCCCATCCTTAAAGCGCAATCTTATACGGCCATGAACCCCAAATTGTCTCCTAATTGAAGAATTTTGTTTTAATCTCTCTAATAACATCTTAATCTAAATTCCTTTATACCAAAGAAATGTCACATTTTAACCTTTCGGTTTCTCATTTAATTCTTCCACATATTCCTCATATTCTGTTTGCTCATCATCATTACGATGCTCAGTCTGTTGTGCCTGAGCTAAATCCGCCATAAGTTTACCTTTAGTTACGGTATATCTAGTTGCGATATTTGAAGTCAAATAAACAGCTATGATAGAAATAGTTATGGTCTCAAAGGAATCTGAGTTTAGCCTCCCTGCAGAGAGAAGCCAAGCACAGACTCCAAATATGACCAATGAGAAGAATAGTTTCCTTGATATGAAGGCAATAAGGTTTCCTTTAACGGTCCCCATATAAATCCCCTATATCTTATTGGTCCCTATGGCGATTCTCTAGATTTGATAACCTGTCTTCATGACGGCGTATATCTTCCTTATTTCTGTCGATAACGCTATTTAAAATTTGAACACGCGATTCGAATTCGTTTTTAGTGACCAAATCCAGTTTGATTTGCTCAAGTGTAGACGCCATAGCCGCCTGTTGAGATTCCATTCTTGCCATAGTGGTAGCACCGATCCATGATCCATAAACAATAGAGCATAGAGCGGAGAACACCCCGATAATACCAAAGCTTTTTGGTATTTTTATACCAAGAACGGTACTTTCCTCTTGTTCAGACATCTTTATTTTCCCCAAGTTTGATTCCTAAATATTCCATCTTTACCTGGACTTGCGCCATAAGAGTTAGTAATGTTATCACCAACAACTCTGGCATTCCAGCCGGTATATGTGTTTCGACTACCGGCCCCGGACATATTGGCAGCTTTACCTGCATTTGAGGCTCTATTAACTGGACTTCTTGACGCATTATTAAATTTACCAATAGAGGCTCCCATGTCCCCAAATAAAGCCTGAGAAAATGTGGATGTTTCCATTGCTGCACCCGGGTTTTTAGCACGATTATTAAACTGACTGATCGATTTAATGATTCGTCCGTCCCGACCCGCTCTCGATAGAGAAGCTGCAGCACGTGCACCACCAACAAGAGCACCTGCCATCATGCCGCTAGTTGCACCACTAAATGGATCACCGCCAGTTGCAGTGTTATAAGCATATCCAACTGCACCAAACATAGCACCAGTTGCTAAAGCTTTAGATGTCACTTTCCCTCTAACATCAGAAGCAAGTGTGAACCCTGCATTGGTCATAGCCCTTTTGTTACGAAGAGAATTATCAGCTGCCCTCATAGCAGATCGATATGCAGCTCTTTCTCTGTTAAATGTGTTAAATAGTCCCATTATTTAGCCCCGTCAAACCAAGCTTCCCATTCTTTCTTTCCTGTCATGGAAACGTTTTGGAATCCGCGATTCGCTTTAACAGAATGAACAAGGTCACCAGTGTTATAATTCATATCTCCGAACTGATAGTTCTTTTTCGCCAATACAGAAGCCTCCCAGTCGGATGGGGACATACTAGAGGCCTTTGTACGTCGAAGCATATCTTCAGCAGCATACTCAGCCCCTGAAGCTTTGTTGTTCAGGCTTCTTAGGACATTCCTAAGACCCTTACCATGAGCACCTGATGCAGCATATGCCAAACCGGCACCAACAGCACCACCAAAGGTTGCACCACCAACAGCACCACCAAACATTGTGGTGTTATCAGAAACAGCACCCTTAGCAACACCATATCCGCCGAAGGCAGCAGCCCCAACAGTTGCAGCAGCAGTGAATTGTGCCTGCTTTTCTGATCGCATCAGAAACTCAGACATTCCACTGTAAATAGATTGTCGCAAATTTGCCATAACAAATCACTTTCTAAAAAGCTTTTTAAAAAATCTGATCAATAGACAGAAAGAGGGAGCGACCCTCCCTGTAGAAATAATTAGAACAGAAACAATAGAAAAAGTCAACTAACTGTCCCTTGAAAATAGAAAATTTTTAAAATGACCCGGCGCCAAAAACAAACAAGCCCCGCCCCATTGATTCATGCCCCCTGGGGCAAACAAGGGGGTTGGTTAACCTGAAACAGAGAACGGCCGGCGCGGCGGACCTATCTCTTTGCCGAAGGCAAAAGACTGATTGGGGGCTGGTTGAAGGTGAAGTGAGGACGAGTTGATGATAAGGTGTGCAACTTGAGATGTGTGGAAATGTGAGTGTAATCGGTGTGAATATATTTATAAAATATTGAGTGAAATGCTATTGACGAAGTGAGTGATAATGCGTGGGATCACCTGGTGTCTATTAATGATATCCATGACCATGGGGGTATATCCGGAATTTGCCCCCTGGGTGGAATTACATTCATTTATGTTTTTATTTTTTAATCTTCAGTCTTGAAAGGACTTAACCATGAAAAACTTTATCATCGCTATCGTTGCAGCTTTCTTCTGCTTTTCTTTTTATTCTTTCATGTTCTCCAGTGGTAAGAGTGCTGCTGAGAATGTAGCAAAGAAATCCTCTGTAACATCTGTAGACAGATACTGTAAACAGCAAAAAGGAGAGTGTGATATCTAATGACTAGGTTTAAGGGTGTGTGGGATGCTCCAGTCCTGCACATCCTTTTATCTTATCTATAATGGCATTCAATACAGAGTGTTATTATAAATGAGATAATTCTGTCTCATTATTTTGTTTATTTTTATTACCAAAGAAAGGTATCATACTATGAAAATCCGTCATATCATCGCTATCGTTGCTTCTGTTATCGCTATTAACGCCGCTTTTGGCGGTATTAGTGACGCCATGAAACGCAGCGATTATCATCATTGTCGTGTAACAACTCACCATACCATCAGTGAGTGTAAAGCACTGACTCAATACGAAGGAGAATGAGTGATGAAGCGCCTCCTTTGTCATTGTAGTTCTCATCCCTTCAATGCTAAGGAAGGCGATGAGATTGTCCTTATTCCTGGTAAGCAAAACGCTCAGGGAAAAGGTGTGTATATCTCTGAAGGAGAACCAGACGAACGTGCTTCTGATTCCTGCTATGAAGCAGGAGGAGCACGTACTGTGTTCTTCTTAGAGACTGAGACCAATAAGCAATGGTGGAAATCTAAAGGTTCCGCCGATGTAAGAAAAGGACGCCCAAGAACGTGGCACACTAATGGCCACAATCTGGTCGTTACCGTTCATAAAGTGGATGGTAAAAATGTCTATGGGTCTGCAAAATTAGCAGGCCTATAAAAAATAAACTAGCCTATAAGAGATATAGCCGGGTCTCTTATATGGTTTCTTATATACGGCTACATTTTAATATAAGGAAATCATATCATGATTAACACAGCAAATTTATTTATTCAAGCATATACAGAAAAAACTTCTTCTTTGAGGCACTTCGCCTACAACGGGGAATTCCCAGAAGCTGCTGCAATTTTGAAGGACTTCGAGTCCGAATTCAGGAGCCATTTTAGCGAGGCCCTGAAAGTCAGAGAGGAATGTATCCTCTCAATAAGAGAAGCCATTAAAAAGGAAAGGGAAGCCTCCCCTGAGAGCCATAGCGAATTCTATGATATGCTGCTATCAAACATAGTAAGCACCATTCCACTTAGCATGACGGAGGCTGAAGAATCAGATCTTCCGTTCTAATTAATGTCCTGAGCATGACAATAAACTGCTCACTGTCCAGAGATGTGTGTCTCTGCTGATGATGGGTAAAAATACCCGAAACAGTTTATCTTTTATTTTTAAAACTTTTCAAAAAGGAAATCATTATGTCAACAATTAAATTCTCTACTTTCTCTACTACCGTTAACGCTGCTGCTGCTAAAGCTTACGAAGCTGCCGTAGAACAATTTGCTTACACTGCTCACATTAAAGCTGGTGTACACAAGGTACCAGGTGTTGAGGTTATTGCATTCTCAACTAGTAAGGCGGCGGCGATGAAACCAGAAATGGTGGCAATCATCAAAGACGATACTGTTGTCAAAGCCTTTGCGGTTGCCTCTAGAACTGAGGCTATTGCTCGTGCAAATGCAGAGATTCAGGCTATTGTTTTAAACAGCACTAAGGAGGAAGAAATGTCATATACATTTGAGGTGCAAAACGTACCAACAATGGTGCAACGCGTGGAAACAGTTAAGGCTGGCAAACAGCCTACTCAGGAAGAGCTGGACACCATTAAAGGTTGGGCACGCGATATCTGCCGTACAAAAGCTGGTGAAAGCTTGCCTGTTGTGGGTAAAGTAGAGGTTAATATCCGCCGCCCTAATAAAGGAAGCGTCCGCATTGTTGCGCAGCGTGGAACTATCGCAACTTCTCTGGTTAATAGCCCATTAGGCCGCGAAACTGTGGCTCGTCATGCATTTGTTTCTTATAAGGACGGCATTGTGTCCGTTACTGAGGCAATTGAAGTTCTTATCGACTGGATGGTTGGTATCGGAACTGAGGGCATCAAACTTGTAGATGCTCTAAAACGTAAGAGCGGTGGCGTTGTTGTAGTAAACGCTAAGAAAAATGCACCTAAGGGTGTTAAAGTGCAACAGGGCGACCTGATGAATATTTCTCCTGACACCAGCTGGAAGTTGGGAATGCCAGTTGGCGACGCCATGTTTATTTCTCGTAAGTCTCCAGACTCTATGGTTGCGGTTAATCATCCGCAATTATCCGGCAAATACATCTCAGTTTATGATGTTAAGAAGGCAATCGCTAGGGGTATTTTGAACCCTGATCTGGATACTAAAGTCAGCATCGGTGTGCGTAAAGTAGCGGTTTTGTTGTCCGTTACGAATGAATCCGGAGAGAAAGTTTCTAAACTGACTGATGTCAAAGATCATCCTTTGGCCATGAATTTGGCTGGTGGTGCATGTTATGGTCGTAAACAACTTATCCAACAATACGGCAAGATGCGTGTCGTATCTTATCATCACCTCAAGGGTGTTGTTGCAAATGTGAGAGAAATTGATGCCCTGATTGAACATCTAGGTGTTGATATCATTAGCCCAATGTTGAAATCTAAGGCCGTTGGTGTCGCTCATGCTATCATGGGTGGCAATCTGGATGAGTTTATGCTGAGACTGCTGGAAGACGAGGACTTCCGTGCAACTGCCAATGCGGCGATTGCGATGAATACTAAGGCTGTCAATATTGATGGTCTGGTTTATAGTTTTGCTGTAATCGAGGAAGAAATCTATGTTAGCGATTTCTACACACTGCAAGGCCATAAGCGCGTTGGTCAAGAGGTCAGCGTTAATGATAAAATCGAGGGCGTGGAAATTGAGGCGCCTGAAATGACGCTCATGAATGAATTGCTTTCTGAATTGAAAGCAGGCAATACGACTTACTCTCCAGTCGTTCGTTTGCTCGAAATGAAACGTGCCGGTTTGGTTGAAGCCGTTTCCCACTCTGCTGAAGGCGGAGTATTGCTGGCGGATCAAATGATTCGCCAATACGGCGAGGGTCTGTTTAAGTCCTTTATTGCTGGCCGTACTGGCAAACGCACTGCCAAAGCTGTTGCGGCTGCCAAAAACGTTGACTGGACCGTTACCGCCAATGAACTGCTGGCAATGACTCGTGCTTGGTACTCTGATAAGTTTGCCGTGATGTTTGCTGGCAATGGGTCTTTGTCTGTAGAGCAAGTTAAGTATACTTCTCTTGTTGGTGATGAATCTTCTCAGTCTGTAATGAAGCAATTCCTGGTGAATTTGTTTAATGGCTGCGGCCGTTTCCCAGGCCTGTTAAACATGCCTCGCGGCTTCGAGGTGATTGCTGGTGATCACAGCTTTGTATTCCCTGGTGCATCTTACTGGGATAAACCTGAAACTATCACTGGTGACCACATCTCTGGACTCCAGTTTACAGGTGGCGATTTCTTCAAATCTCTCGCATCAATTGTATTGATGGCTAAAACACGTGGAACAAAAACATGGGAAGCCGCTGGTGTGGTCAAAACCCACGCTAAACATTTGCTGGCTATTGAGGAGACATTTGGTTCACACAAAGGTCTGAAGTTTAGCCTGCCAAAAGGTAGATCTTTGCCAGTAAGCTACCACTTTGAGCAAGGGTTCAAAGTGATTACTGCCGATCGTAGCTATAAAGAGGCTGCAAAACGTGGTGAGGTTGGTGCCATCAAATTCCCTATTTTGATGGAGAATAACTTCCGCTTGTATGACACAAAAGTTAAGACTCTGATGAGCTTCGACTCAGAGGCTGAGCTCGAGCTTAACCGATTCATTTGTGAGTCAGTGGTATTTGTTGATGCACTGTCTCATATGAGCAACCGTGATGACGCTGATGGTGACCGTCTCACCCTGTTCTGGGCTAAAGGTTATGAGGGCCAGGAGCAATGGAGCGAATCTAAATTGTTGGCTTGCAACTCTGCTAAACAACAGCTGTCCTATGTTGAGGACGAATTGTCTTCTCTGAACACTAAAGAAATCAATGAGCGTTCAGTTATGGTCTGGAGCAAAGAAGATGTACAGCCTGCAGTCGAAGAAATCGTTGCTGCTAAGACTGGTGTTGGTAGTGAGACTAATAACCTGATTACTCTGACCCACTTAATCCGTAATAAAGCTGGTTATAGCGAGTTGGCCAACTTGGCTATTGATGCTATGGGTATCTTGTTGCAAAAAGAGGTCGTTGAGAATATGAAACATTCAAACGGCCGTGTCCGTTTCTGCGAATACCTGAATCTTCGCAACAAAGAGACTGACCTCGACTCTATGGCCGAGGCATTCGAGAAAGCCTTTGAACTGATGTTTATTCAAGATGATGCAATGGCCTTTGAGATCGCCAAAATGTTCGTTGAGCTGTTTGAGGAAGACAAACGCAGCCGCTCTACTGAAGGTTACCGTTGGAATAAATCCAATGCGGTTCGAATGGCCCACACTGCCACTTGGAGAAATGTACACTTCACAGTGTACACAGATGATGTATGTGAGATCTACAATACATCGTTCTTCTTTGGCTTGGACGATGTAAAAGCGGTTAACAACCTGTTAGACATCAACGGTAAATCTCCTTTCAGCTTCATTCTGAAAGCACTGAGCCGCGAAGTTATTGCTCAGATTTCAACTTTAGCCGAGGTTAAATTGGCAGAGGCTGAAGCTTTGGCAAATGGAGAAACTGTTGAAGATGAATCTTACCACGAAGTTGTAGATATGGACGAAGCAATCGATATGCTGTAACTCCGTAGGGAAACAAAACTGGCAAAGGTTACTGCTCGCTGGATACGGCTCCGTAGAGATATAGGGCTGTATTCACGTGCAGCGGCCTTGTGTCGGTTCTTCACTGGAGGTAGGGTTTGTCCTACCGTTTTCTTTTTCATTTTCGGAGGTCCGGGTATGCGACAATTCGTTATTACCCCAGATTCACCGTTTGCGCAACTTTGTGCCGGTGATGTTAACAGCGCTGCGTATCGTGGCGCTAAATTCGTTATGCCTGTTGGCGTTGAGATGTCTGAAGAGGACATCCCCGGCTGGTTTCGTAGGATTCCGACTCAGGATGGCAATGCAGTTTATTGCTCCGCCGTCCATGAGTTTGCAACCCCAGGTAAAGGTTGCATGAATCCCAATGTGTGGGCGTCTCAATATGCTGAGGCGTACCATAAATCCAGAGCGAGTGAAGATTACCCGTTCTAATCAGATTTTGGGCCGATGCATGAATGTGTCGGTCCTCTCACGATGGCAATCCTGCCAGTTCCAATTTCAACAACTACGACTATGGAGGGTCAAAAATGGAACAATTCAACAGATTCTTGGTTCAATTCATCTCTAAAGATTTAGACGGCACTGAATCCGTCGAAGTTGAGGATTTTGAAGTTGAACATCCTATGTCCGGCGAGGAAATCGCCCGTTGGACACTTGCACACACAGACGACCCGAAAGTCCATATAACCAGGGTGTATGCAGAAGGCGGACGACGAATCGGGGAAGCTCACATCTAATGCAGAGTCATAGAGAATGGACCGGCCTAGTGTCGGTTCTTTTACGACAAAATTTTAACAGCCTTTTATGGAGATAATCATGGCTAAAAAGAACCCTTCTATCAACCGCTTCTTGAAACAAATCCGCCATTGGGCATACGGTAAAACTATCGTATTGAAATCCAGTGTTGGCAAGTTAGAAGCTGAATGGATTGACATGTTCGAGCATTCATCCGATAAGAAAATGGATGAAAGCTTGAGTTCTCTTGGTTTCACTAAAATCTATGTTTGTGATACCAGCCTTCCAATGGGACAGAATGTTACTGTCTATGAACTTGAAGATGGTAAATATGTCCATAAGGGTACTACTTACGATCCTTATTTTGAGCTGATTTAATCATAAAGTACCGGCGCCGATTAGTTTTGGTGTCGGTTCTTTTGTGGAAAGGCATGTTGCCTTGTTGGAGTCCGAAATGGAAATCAAATCTCAAAAGCAGGCAAAGAAAGTCCTGCTTCAATTACAAGGTGAGCTTCATAAATTGGAGCTTCAATATCAAAAACTTAACGGTGTTCACAAAAATGCCGTTGAAAAGAAAATTACAGAGACCGCTGTTCTTTGGATGTCGGTCTTAGGTGAAGCCACACATAAAGGCTTTGTTGAGAATAATGGTGTTACGGTCACCATCTCTGGAACCGAGCTCAAAAATCCGGAGCAAATTGGACCTGTTACTCTGTCAGTATTTAAACGTGCAGAAGAATTGTCCAAAACCGAAGTGAAAACTGAAACCCAATCTGAAACTTTAGCTAAAGGAAATGAAATCATGATTCAAAATACCCAAACTCAAACAATCGCTCAAATTATTGCCGGCGCAGAAGCCAAATTTGCTAACATCGGCAAGTTCAACGTAGCAGTAGAAGACATTAAGTCCGAAATGTTGGCATTTGAGGGCGACACTGTAACGCCTGAATTGTTGAAAAATGTTGGTGAATATCTCACTGCGTTGGTGAAATATAACCGAACAACTGACGCTACCGGTGTTTCCACTTTGACCGCCGAAAAAGCTGTGTTGAATGAAGCAGCCAACCAATTCTATGAGGGGTTGGAAAGTGTTGACGAAGAAACATCTGCGAAATTCAGCAAACTGCTGTCTGATATTGTCAAAAATACTGATGACGAAGACAAAGAAGGCTGGACCCATAAAATCTGGGTTGGTTGCAAGAGCGGTGGCTCTTTCGTATTGGACTTGGCCAAAGGTTTGGTTATGTACGTCTATGGCGGTATAATCAAAATCTTGGGTACAATCCGCGATATTGCTGGCTATACCTTAGGCAAAATGCTGTCTATTCTTGACGCAGCAACCACTAAAGACTTTGGCCGCAAAACCAAAGAAGGCGTTATCATGAAAGCCATGAAAGAACGCGTAGAGGCTTCAAATGCTGCCGCAGCCTGATAAGATTTACTGCGACGCTCGTTTAGTGGGCGGTAATCGATGGAAAATTGGTTACTGCTCACTGAATATGGCAGTAAATGGTCATAAAACTATTCTTGCATCAGATAACAATATGGCAGAACTGGAAGCAATTCTCTTCGCTAAACAGTCTAATCCAGGTGCTTTGATATTGTCTGATAGCCTGAATAATGTAACTGCGCTAAATAATCCTAGTGTAGCTTACATTGAACGCTCACTGAACTTTGCAGATTCCTATTTGCGAAATATTAAGGTGAGATAATAAGATATCGGCGCGGCAGAAATTGTCGTGTCGGTATCTTTATGAGGGAAACAGAGCTGACCTCAGAACAAAACAGCTCTCTGGCCTAAATCTTGGCCGAAAGAATCTTATTTTCAATCAACCTAAAAGGAAAAATCATCATGAACGAAATCAATCAAATCGAAACTGGCGCCCTGAACACTGGCCGTAACAAATTCCACAGTATTAGTGGTCAAGTTGCAACACCAATGGCAGCATCTCGCCGTACATTCTATGTATTGGATGCACGTCAAGACGAAAACGAAGCTCTGGGTTTCCGCGTATCCGTGTACAAACTGGTGCATATGATTGCCAATACCCCTATGAGCCGTTCAAATGGCCGTGCTTGCTGGGTAGCTACCAATGCCGACGACGGTGTGCAATACGTTGAAGGTATGACTACCAACCAAATCGTAGCTTCTGTTCGCAATTCCAATGCAAATGCTATGGAATTCTTGGACGCAGGCTTCAATGGTTTGTCTATCCAAAACGGCAAATTGGCAAACTTCCCTGTTCCTGTTGGCCCGGCATTCGGTTCTGAATGGTATGAAAAAGCAAACGGTCTGGCACTGAAAGCTTTGAGTCTGTCTAAAGGCTACGAAGCATTGCTGTCTGGTTCCGCATTCATCAGCCACGACAAGAGCATCGTTACTGCCAACGAAAAGAACGGCGAGCGTGTAGCTTATAACGAACAACAGCTGTCCGAAATGATGGCCAAAATCGTTGCAGGTTACAAAGCCGAAATCAAACGCTTGGTTGAAGCCGGTGCAATTGCTACTTCTACTGTAATCTACGTTGGTGCAAACGGCCTGAGCCCTTGCATTGTACCGATTGCAGCAGCAAGTTACAAAACCACCAGCAACGGCAAACAAATTGACGTCCGCACTACCCCACGTGCATATGGCCGTATTGCTCCAAACTTCTGCCTGACTATTACTGGTCAAGCCGAAATGACTACTCTGGAGCAAGACGAATTGCATGAAGGCTATCTGGCCGGCGTACAAGTAACAGAAGGTACTAACCCTACCCAATATTGCCGTAAGTTCGTTAACTTCAAAGACAGCCGCGGTAATGACGTTACTGTACGTGCAGTTATGTACAGCAATGGCAACAATGGCCGTGGACAAACTCGCGCTGAAGCATTCGATTTTGTAAGCAGCAATGCCGATGAAATCATGTTCACCGAAAACAATGTCCTCGGTTTCGAAAGCCGCACTCCACGTGAAGACGACGAAAACGGTCAACCATGGGTAGTAACTGCCCGCGTTACTATGGACGGTTATATCATCAACCGCAATGAAACCGGTTCTGTGACAGTTGCCGCAGATGTTGATTTGGACAGCCTGGATGTTGATGGCCTGGACTTGGGTGAAGTAGATATCTTCGCTGATACTGCCAAAGTAGAAGCTGAGAAACCTGCTCAAGCTGCCGAAACTAAACGCCCTCGTCGTGGCCAAGCTCAAGCTGCTGAGACCAAACCTCAAGCAGAAGACGAAGACGGTCCGTTCTAATAGAGTCTGATACGGGCGAGCGTAAGCGAGCCCCTATCTAAGTCCATTGAATGCTGGTGTGCATGTATTTGTGCACCAGTATTTTTGTCTTTTTTGACTGGTTGACGTGTTGTGTCGATCCCTTTCTTATGATTTTATTCTTTCGAATGGTTGAATTGTTGATATCATTCAAGAATAAATGAGTGATTAATTTTGTTTTATATGGCTAAGGGAGCGAAGTTATCTAAGTGCTTGATTTATATAGATACAAGTTTTTCGTTCAAAAGTAAATGACAGAGTAAAATCAGTAGTAAAATAGCCAAATTCTTGCAAAAATACAGGGTAAGCCAGCAAAAATGGACTGTTTTAGGCAGAAAACAGGCCTAAATGAGAATAATTCCTAAAGTATGATTTCTTCCTTTAGCGGATACCGACGTCTGAAAAGTGTCGGTTATTTTGTGGGAAATATGCGTGAAAGCATATAATATAGACGATAATGAGCGGTTAATATAGACAGGACGGGCGCGTCCTTGTATTGATTAATACCAATAATACAAATAGAAGTACAAGCATATATAATAGCTATAATAGAAGCTAAAACCCCAATACAATACACAGTATATACAATATATACAGGTATAATACAATGCAACCAATAGCCGTAAGGCTAATATTTGCAAGGGTTTTAATGGACTGGACTTCCAGGTAATGCAGTCTATATTTAGGTAATATAGTCCGTATTGTCTTATTGTAGTTTGTATAATAGATCCTAATGTAGCCTATATCTAAGAGATACAGTTTGTATTGTATTACTGTACTGTATATAAGTGCTTAAGTGTATTTAATCTTATACTTTGTTTATTGGTTTTATTCTTATTTTATTTTATTTGGGAGTGTATTTGTTATTATGGTTTATTCTATTTTGTTTTGGTTTGTTGTTTATTTTTTGTTTATTGTGTTTTTTATGTTTGTATTTGCTGTTAAGGATTGTTCTGATGAATGAATATGCTTGGATTGCTTCTGTTGTTGTTTGTATTTTATTTATTCTTGCTTTTATGGATGTATGAATTTTTATGCATCTATTGTTGTTTTTGAAGTTTTTTATTTTTGGCTTTTACGCCAATAAAAGGTAAAGGGGCCCGCCGGCCCTTCTTTTAGCGCTTACGCTACTAGTTTTTGAATATTTATAAAATCGATATTGTGTCGGTTTTTTGTGGTAAATACTATATAGGGAGTTATCATGATTTCTATGATACTGTTTGGTTCTGCTATTACTTCTTTGGCTATATTGTCTATATTAGCTAAGAGTAATGTTGATTTACTTTATAAGATTTTAGGTTATGAAGCATATGTAGATCTTTGTTTTTCTTTATTAATTGGTTTTGCTTGTGGCATTAGTGGTACTATGTCCGGCTTTGTAATTGGTGCTGCTACCGGCCTTATTTTCGGCTGTTCTTTGTTCATTATGAAGAAATTGATTGGTTACAAAAAGTATGAAAATAAGAAATGGGTCTATCATCCTGCCCAATGGCCTATTGGTGATATGTTCAAGAAATTGTATTCTAAATACGAATATATCTAACAATTAGAAGGCCCGTTGTAAAGTGCTATTATTAAAAGGCTTATTACGCGGGCATTTATATTTATATCATTTTTGCTATTATTATTCTTGTTTAAATAGCTAAAATTGATTGCAGTTATTACATTTGGAGCTTTATTATGGGCTTTTTGAAATCTCGTTTCAATCTTATTGCGGCGCGTTTGTTCTACAATCAACAGGGGCGCCTTTCAATATTTAAGGTTTGTGCAGTATTAGGTATTTCCGTAATCTGCTTTATCTACAACTCAACATTTGCGTCCTTGGTTACTGGACTTGCAATATTTATTGGCTGTATTTGGATCATTACGCCTGTTGTTACATCGCTATTCTCTGGATTTGGAGGTAGCGATGAAGAATGCGTTGAATGTCAAACTGAAGAAGTCCATTTGCAGTAAATGGAGAATTTAAATGATTCCTTTAAATTTGTTTTCTATCCTGCTTGATCCTACCTCAGAGCCTTTTGATTGGGGCTCTGATTTAGGTAAAGAGTGTATTTCTGGTATTGAGAAATCTATTGATGGGTTTTGTGAAGTAGATTCTATTAAATCTCTTCGCGGCGACCCTATCTTTGACTCTATCATGGAATATGCTATTAAGAACTATGATGCCAAAACTATTTATGGCAATCTGAATTGGTTCTTATCAGAACTTGAGCAGAATTTCAATACACCATTGTATATTGATCGTGTCTCCGATAATAACGGAGACCCATACATTCGGTATACATTTATGTCTCCTAAAATGCCATATATTGTGTCTTGGGTTCGTAACTTCCAAGGCCGATTGTATATAAGTATTCATACGCCGAAATTGACAGAAGGTGTAGAGTTGAACGTTTGTCGGAATGGCACTGTTGTGAAGGAATAACCTTTATGATGAACTTCCTTCTTGGCTTTGCCCAACTATTAGCATTCTTACCTGTATTTTTAGTAATTATCGTATGTTTCATATTCTATGGGCTTATTGTTTTTGCTTTAAATTTGCCGGTGATTATTTTCTATATGATTAGTGCGTTATTTACTAAAATCAGATCACTCTGAAAGGGTCTATTATGTTTGTTTTTACAAATGTGTGGGATTATTTCGTATACAATGCCGTTGTAAACAACTCTACGGGTATATTGTATGTTATTTTCTTGGCTGTATACATTGGATTCATTCTTTCAAATTTGCATAAAAATGTTTTTAAAATTAAAGCTTTTTCCAAATTAGAGAAGAATGGGCCGTTCAATGTACTATTGTTCATCATTTCCGTCATTTTAGGTCATATTGCAACAATTTACACTGGAAAGTTTGTGGTCTATCTGATCGAAAAATTCTCGCTTTACTAAAACCTTAAATATAGCCGACGCCATTATATTGGTGTCGGTTTATTTATGGAGCAACAAAAGCTCCTTCCTAGTATGATTCGACGCTAGACGTTGAATGGAGCCGATGATTTAGTCACAAAGGCTAGTAGCTGAAATGCTATTCCTGACTTGGGATGACGACCCGCCCCTGTGAATGTGTCTGACTCTTGCCTGCGGAGTATAAATGCAGGCACTCATAACTAATGGAGGTTTGAAATGCCGAATATTGACAAAGATACGGAGAGATTAAATAAAATTCTCGAATTTAATGCATATCTTTCTTCTAGGTTTAAGGTTAGGCCTGAAGAAATGCCAGAGGAAGATTTGAAAGAATGGGATGCTCTTGTAGGTCGTTATGCCAGAGAATCTATCTATAAAGATATAAAAAAGGAATATTCAAATCTTCAGAAATTTAAAGAGTCCTTATTAGAAGACGGTGAACTTGAACTCTATTACCTTATGGGTGTAAAAAGAGAGGAAATCAGAGAAATGAGGGCCAGAGCTGAAAATAAGGAAAACGATATCGTTTCAGTTTTTTACAATTGTTCTGGGATAGAAGAAGCAGAATTGTAT